>JAABUL010005008.1_pt1 | contig 17026 bp, 10 predicted proteins | sample 5559151 | NCBI WGS metagenome assembly JAABUL01 (sample SAMN10711876, study PRJNA513368) | rock metagenome | isolation source: Antarctica rocks | place: Antarctica: Victoria Land, Pudding Butte sud | reverse complement strand
AGATGCCGCGGGCGTCGAGTTCGAGGTGGATGGCCCTTCAGTCGACGGTACGCACGAACGTGTGATGGTCACCCGCAACGGAGTGCCCGCGGCCGTGCTCATCAGCCCAGCGGAGCTGGAGTCCATCGAGGCCACGCTGGAGGTGCTGTACGTCGTGTTCTACGACGTGGTCGACCAAACGGTCAGCGTTCTACGCATCGACCACCGCCGCACCGTCTACGACGGTCCGCTACCCGACTGGCGGTCGGCCTCAGGCCGCCCGGGCCAGGTCCCGCCCGAGGGCGATGGCGGGGACGACGACGTCGTGCAGGTATGGCCGGGCGAGCCAGTCCCACAGGTAGGTCGGGTGCTGAAGGTTCACCCACACGAATCGGCGGCCACCACGCTCGCAGATCGCGACATACGGGGAGTGCTGCTCGACCACCTCGACGAGGGAGCCGAACGGCGCGCTCACCGTCTTGCCCTGCGAGATCACCAGCGTGGGCTCGAGGATGTCGACGCTCGCGCCCAGGTGCCGGGCGCAGTTGCTCCGCATCACCGGCGTCGAGCGACTGTTCACCGTGTCGAGCTGGACGGCGCTGCACAGCAGGAGGTTTGCCATCGCGTAGGCGTCCAGGACGTGGACGGGCCCGTCCGCCGTTGGCAGGGTGAGGCCATCCGGGTCCTCGGCGGCACCGCGACCGAAGGCCAGCCGCAGCGCGAGGCCGACGCCGCGCATGTGCGGGTTCCACTGCCGCCACGGCCGGTCCCGCAACTGGAGGATCTCTGCGGTGCGCTCCTGGATGCTGACCCTGCTGCGCTCCCGGCCGGTCTCCATGGGCACCACGAGGACCCGGGTCGGCCGGCCGTCCTCGACCACGTCGTAGTGCGGGCTGACCGAGCTGCCCTGGGCCTCGAAGAAGCCCAGCCCCGGCTTGGCCGCGGACGTCTCGCACGCCACCGCCGACGAGCAGACGAAGCGGTCACCGTTCAGCACGGCCGCGGAGTAGTAGGCGTCGAGGGCGGCCAGCCGGCGGGCGGTCGCGGCTGTGTCGGTGGTGAAGATCGGTGCTCCCGTTGGCGCTCCGGCAGATCCGTCCTCGGCGGCCTGACGCGTCGACTCCGGCTTTAGCAGGTCCCACCGGTCCTGCCACTGCGCCACCCGCTTCTCGGTGATCGCGTGGTGGGTCGAGTCCCCGCCCCCCTTCCGGCGACCGCCGTTGCGCGCCAGGTACGCGGAGAAGTCGCGGTGGATGTCGTTCTGCATCCACCACTCGGGGACCACCCAGAAGGTCGGGACATCGGGCCGGATGTCGACAAGGACCCAGAACCGACCCTCGGGCTGCTCAGGCTCGGAACGCGGGCTGCCGTAGGTAGTACTTGTCTGCCAGACCGGACCGCGCTTGGCCCGGACGAACAGCTGGACAGGCTCGCCCGCCACCGCGGTGATCGTCACCGCGCTGCCGGCTCCCGGCGCTGCCGTGACGCCGCGGGCGGCCAGCTCCGCGACGAGGTGCCGCTTCGCCAGTTCGTTGACCTGTCGGGCGGTGAGCCCTGCGGAGCTGCTGTCCGGTTCCATCATTCGTCTCCTCCCGATCGAGCTTCATCGCTCACCGCGGCCGCAGCTCCGAGCCACCAGGCCCTCAGCCTGCCTCGGCCCGCCCGCCTGGGCGTCCGCCAGCCCACCGCTAGCGTTCCGCGCCATGCGGACCCTTTACCTGCGCAACGTTCCGGACGACGTCGTCGGCCGGCTGGAGCGGATGGCCGCCCGCGGTGGGGTGTCGGTCAACGAGGTCGCCGTCCGCGAGCTCGCCGCAGCGTCCCGCCGGGTGGACAACGACGCACTGCTGGCTGACCTGCCCGACCAGCCCGTCGACGTGGACACCCTGCTCGCCGACCGGGACGCCGGACGCGGTGGTCGGTGATCGTCCTCGACGCGGCGGCGGTGCTCGACCATGGGGCCACCGCCAGGCCTGACACGGCGAGCTGAACACGCCGGGCGTCGTGTGTAGCTGCCCGAGTGTCCCGGACGTTGCGCGTGGTGACGGCCGTCGTAGCGCTGCTCGTGGCGTCTGTCGCGTTACTGGGCTACCTGGCGCTCCGGCCACCGTTCGAGGAAGCAGTGTTAGCACCCAGTCGGCCCGGAGGCTCGGCCCGGGGACCATGCGTTCGCGTTCCCCCAGTTCAACAACGAGTCGGCGGTCACCCTGACCGTCACCGACACGTCGATCGACCAGGTCCCCGACGGGGTGACCGTGCCCGGCTACCGGCTGATCGACCTCGGCGCGGACGGCCGCGGGTACCGGACGTCGTGGAGCGCGAGTGGCTCAACGTTCAACCTGCGCAGCAACCCGTTGTTCGAGCCAGGCGCGCGGTTGATCGTCTCGCCGTTCACGGAATTCCGGCTGTTCGCGATGGCCGAGGTCCGCGTCACCCTTATCCCCACCGAGCCGATCAGCGGGTGCACCGTCCGGTACCGCGCGCTCGGCCGCGACCGCACGCAGCACCTGGCCTGCGCCGCGCGATTCACGGCCGCCTCGTCGTCCTGATTAACGCGCAGTGCGCATAGAGGTCGCGGCGTCGTACGCCGCAACGGACCCGAAAAGCAGCAATCGGAAGTTCGTCCAGGAACTGCTGTCACCAGGGGGGGGGGATCACTTTTACGGTGGCGCGACGGTCCGCGACGCGCACCGCTACATCCTGGGCTCCCTCGCTGACAGCCACACTGTCGCGAACCACGAGGTGACGGCTACCACCGCCGTCGCCTGGCTCCTCGGGCTCGACCCACGCCTCAGCATGCGGTCCACGAGTTGTTCCGCCAGTAGCTGGTTGGGGTGCCCGACGACGCGCTCTGGACCGCCGAGACCAGGCAGGATTCCGGTCTCCATCCCGACCTGCAAGCAACCTCAGGTGGGCAACCGGTCGTCCGCATCGAGGCGAGGTCCGGAGCAGCCTTGGATGCCACTCAGATCGAGTCGCATCTCGGACCCTTGGACCGGATTCCGGTCGTCGTCCTCCACCCGGCCAGCCGCACCGTCGAGGTCGGGCGGGTGTTCAGTTCTGTCGCAGCCGCTCATCCGCCGGCTCGACTCGGCCACGTCGCATGGCGCCAGTTACTGGGCGCATAGACGGCGACGGGGGCGGAGTCGGGCAACGTCGCACAACTGGATTCCCCTGGCCGATGTCGCGATGGGCCTGTCCATGCGACCGTTCGCCGTCAGCGAGAGTGACGCCTCGATCGCTGAGCGGGTCACCGACCTCACGGTCCTCGTCGACCGGGTCACTCAGCGGCCGATGACCAACGGACATCTCGCCCCGGTCGGGCGCGACACCGACTTCGGCACCCGTCGCAACTTAGAGGTCGGCACCCACAAGACGACGCCGCCGTCGGCCTCCGGCTCGGCTGGGAGACGAAAGCTCCGGCGGAGCCACTCTGGCTACGATTGCACGAAGCAACCGCTGACTTCGGTGGAGTGGTCGCACGATGCAAGGGGGGCGAGCTGTTCGGTGGTTCGATCGACGGCCCGGCGGGACGTCTGTTCTTCCCGCTGAAGCTCCCAAGGGGGATTGGTGGTCCCCAGCTCGTTGCGCTCGTCAACGCCCAGATCGACGCAGTGATCGTTGCTCTCGTCCAGCCGCCCGGCGTCGATCCGGAGCACACATCTGCCGCCGTTCGCCCCCTCCGTGTCACGGAGCCAAGACCCTCACCGACCCCTTGGAGCTAACCGCTGGCCGCAGTAACCGCTGAGTCGGCGGACCCTGCCAGAGGGAGTCCAGCCACATCATTCGCGACTGCCGCGGCGTACGAGCGAGCCACGAGAACGAACCACTCAAGGACGTCGGTCACCTCGGCTGCAACAACTGCGTCCGCGAGAAGGTTGACCTCGAAGGACGGTCGCATACTAATCTTTCCGGCCGGGAGCTTGATCCCAGGAACGGCGTTGAGTCGTTGGCGAAGCTCTTCGCGGACGGTGATGTCGTCGAACGGTGGACGCAGGCGCATCCACTGGAACGGAACCTCGATACGGCCGGCCTCCGGCTGGATCGCCAAGGGCCAGATGTCCAGGTCGGGCCGCTCAGCATTGCGCAGGACCGGAAAGCAGGTCGCTGTCGACCCGCTGGCGTAGGCAAGCACTCCTCCCATCCGGCTCCACGAGTAGATCAGCGCTCGAACCGGCTCGACCGCCTCGGGACGCGAAGCAGCCAACCGCTCGCAGAACTCGCCCAAGCGCTTGTCCGTCTGGTCATCGACACCAGTCGGTTCTTGGTCGACAATCGTGACGTCCATCCCGAGAAGCTCGGCGAGCTCCTGTGCCCCGAGCCGCTGCGCCGGCGACGCCCGCTTGGCAGTGAACTCGATGCCCTCCGCAGCGAGGAGGTCGTGCGGGTCTTCGTCGCGGTCGCCGTCCGTCCACCGGAAGCCCGTTGCGACCGTGCCTCCAGTTGTCAGGACTCGCCAGGCGTTCGGAACCGGCTTCGTCGCGAGGTAGACGCCGACCGGCACCGCATGACTGCCGATGAGCTCGGCGAGGTCGCCGTAAGTCGTCCACGTTCCTGGGGGGATCAGTGAAACGGCCCGTCGCAGCGTGCTCCAGTCGCGGCCTGACTGTTCGGCGTCTCCGGCCTGACGCGCCGGACCCGGCCAGATGTCGGTCATCTTGTTCGCGAGACGCTCAGACCGAGCCTGGATGGCCGCTTTCCCCCAGTGTTCGGTCGCTGCGATCTCCTTGTTCATGGTGAGCGCACTGGCGGCAAGGATGTCCTGCTTTCGCTGGAAGAGGCTGTTCGACAGCCTGCTGTTCTCGGCCGTCAGCGTGAGATTGCCGAGGGTGTGCACGAGCTCGTCGTGCAGCTCGCGCGGGCTCTGCCCGTCGACTACCTCGTTGGCTAGCTGCTGAAGCCATTCTTCGCTCACCGTCTGAGGGAGCACATGCTCGACCGTCAACTTGGCTCGCGTGTAGTCCACCGGCTCGAGGGAGCCGTAGCTCTCCTCCAGCTGCCGCAGAACGTACGCCCGCTGAGGTGCGCGGCCCGTCCAGTAGAACGGGCGCTCGAGTGCCGCCTTTCGAACCGCCGCGTCGCTAGGCCACGCTCGGCGGGCCGTCGACAGGTAACGACGGACTGCGTCGTCGACGTCGGCGACGACCCCGATCTCGCGCGGAGCCGAGTTGAAGATGCGATTGAGGTTATTCGTGGGGACGTAGCAGATCATCCGTCGTACGAGGAAGCTTTCGATCGACTCGAGGGCACCCGCCACCTCGGCGGCCGTCGTCGCCCCTTGGCTCAGCAGGTCGTACAGATGCATCACCAACGGGTAAGCGGTCTGGGCACCCCACGCGGCAAGCCGTTCGAGGCGTGCTCGGAGCCGCGGGTCCTGCTCGGTCTGCGGCTTGAGGATCCGGATCAGGTACGTCGCCCGACGTGCGAGGTCAGTGATTGCACCTTCGATGACCTCTTCGCTCGCGCCGAGCTGCTCCAGACGGAGCTGCTGAGCCTGGTAGACCTCGGACTGTCGGACCCGCTCGTCACCGCGGACGACGAGGTCCAACCACACCAGCAGCTCCAGCTCGCCGTTTGTGAGCTGCTGTTGCATCGGCAGCCAGAGGTCCGCGAAGACGCCCTCTCCTCGTTTCGGCAAGCGCATGAAGAGATAGTTGCGGAGAAGATCCGCCTGCGTCAGCGCCAAGCCGGTGTTGTTGAGGGACTCGAAGATCCGGTACTCGTTGTCGCCGTGCTCCACGTCGATCTCGACCATGCTGAGGCCGGTCCGGACAACGTTCTCGATGGCCAGAATTTCTTGGTCGTCGTCCGGATCATCGACGCTGGTGAGCCGGGACCGGAAGTACTGGTAGGCGGCCGTCAGCCCGTCGGCCTGCGACGACGGCTCGTCACCGAGGACGATCGACCGGTAGGCAGACCGGTCGGCCTGGGTGGGGAGAAGCCGCAAACGCAAGTCGCCGTGCTGGTACTTGTTCACCAGACATTGATCCGCGATGCGCTCGGCAGAGACCGGGTCGCTTACCCGTACGTGATCGCGGATCGCGGCGAGCAACAGCATCAGCGTGGTTAGCCGCTGCTGACCGTCGATGACAAGCCAGCGCTGCGGTCCAGCCGCACTGTTGTTCGGACTCGGAGCGAGGACCACCGACCCAAGGAAGTGGCCGGACGCGTCAGCTGGCGAGGTCGAGCGTTCGTAGACGTCCCGCCACAGCGCGGCGTACTGCCTCTCCTGCCAGCTGTAGGTCCGCTGGAACAGTGGTACGACGAACTGCTTGTCGCCCTGGATGAGGGTGATGACGTTGACCTCTCTTGCGTGCACAAGACGCTCCTCTCGCGCTGATCCGGCTTGGACCCACATGGACGCTCGAACGGGTAACAGGGCGTCACCGTAGCCACGCTCGAGGTGGCCAGCGCGCCAGTCCCCTGCTCACTGCCCGCCGTCGCTCAGCCCGTCGCCACGGCGGCTGCTCCCTGCGTGTCAGCATCGGGTGAGGCCGAGCAGTCGCAGCACCCAATCCTCTTACGCGCGCTGCCCTTGGAGCGCAATTGCCCGTCCAGGTCGACGGTCTCCACGTCCAGTCCGGCATCTCTGGGCGGCCGCGACGATGAGGTCACTGCGGCCGATCGCCCCCGGGCCGTATGACACCAGTGTCGAGCAACACCGTCGCGGTGTTGGACGAACGGGCATCGTCGCCGGGGCCGTGACGAGAAGGTGTCAGGACGTCAGGAACCGACGTGGCTCGTCCAGGACGATCTTGGCGCCGGCCAGGTCGGCGAGACGTTCGGCGAGGGTGGCGACCGCCAGATCCAGGGGTAACGCCTCGCTGAACTTCAGCCCCGACACAGCATCCGGCTCGACCGCCGGCTCGCTCAGCGTCTCGTCGGCCGCGTGACGAAGCAGCGGCCCGAGTTCCTGCCACGACAGGTCGGTACGTAGGCGGAGCCGGCGATCGTCCATCCGTTGCCGCGGGTCGACGATTCCGGTCAACGAGGCGTGCAACGTCCGATTTGCCGCGACGCCAGCCCACGTCCACCAGGTGAGGTCACCGGGCGTGCGACGCACGACCGTGCCAGTCGGGTCACCTACATCGGCGAGGCTGTCGCGCACGTCGGCCAGCTGCTCCTCAGCACGTCGAGTGAGTCGAACCCCGGACGGCGCGTCTCCCACCACCACGTCCCGCATCGCCCGGACGATCGCGAAGCTGACCTCCGCCCCACCGCTTGCCCAGTCGACCGCCCGCCCGGGTCCCACAGCAGGCTGGGCGAAGCACCGCCGTCGCTTCCAGTCGATGTAGCCGATCTCCCACGCTCGCCCCCCCAGCAATAGCCGTCGTGGTCCGTCGACAGCCGCCGTCAGCGACGTGGTCGGGATCCGCCCGATCTCCGCCCTGCCGTCCAAGACCGTGAAGTCCGGCGGCGCGACGAACGACGCCGTCAGTCCGCTGAAGTGCCGGTGACCGAACCGCCGTTCAGCAGTTGGCCCGATGAAGCCCATGTCGCCGTCCCGCTCGAGGAACCCCGCGCCGAGGATGTGCGGGAGGACTTCGGTGAACCACGGCGCCATCGGTGAGCTCGCCCAGTCGGAGACGAACGTGCGCAGGCCGATGGCACGTCGCTCGAGCGCAATGGCCAGTACCTGCTGCACGGCAAGATGTCGGGGGCTCGGCGTGGGGACCACCGGCTCGACCCATCCGCGGCGCCACAGCAGGAGAACCGCCAGCGCCTGCAGCAGTTCCTCGCCGTCAAGGCACAGGAACAAACAGTTGCGCGTCGTACCCGACCTGCGCCCCGTGCGACCGAGTCGTTGCAGGAACGAGGACACGCGGCTGGGTACCCCGATCTGGATGACGCGGTCGAGGTCGCCCACGTCGATGCCGAGCTCGAGAGTCGATGTGGTCACGATCACGCAGTCGCGGGATTCGGCGAACGCCTCCTCAGCCTGCCGCCGCTCAGCTGCTGAGAGCGAAGCGTGCGACACGTAGGTGGTGACCTCGCGCTCGCGCAGTGACGCGGCGAGCTGTTCGGCGCGACGCTTGCTCTCGACGAACACGAGCCGCTTCTCGCCGCGGTGCAGTGCCGCGATCATGACCGCCGCATTCTCGATGCTGCCGACGTGGTCGACCGTCACCTCGACCTGGGGTCCGCTTCCTGTATCGGCCTCCCGGACGACGCGAGCCGGACGGGCGGGGTCATCAGAGCGACCACCGCGCAGCCACGACAGCAGACGATCCGGGTTGCCGACGGTCGCGGACAAGCCGACCCGCATGAGCTGTCGGCCGGTCAGGTGCTCTACCCGGTCGAGAACCGCGAGGAGGTGCCAGCCGCGGTCATCCCCGGCGAACGCGTGGATCTCGTCCACGACGACCGCCCGCACCGATCCGAGGAGTCGTCGTTCGTCGACCGTGCGGGAGACCAGGACCGCCTCGATCGACTCGGGCGTCGTTAACAGGATGTCCGGTTGCTCGGCGAGCAACCGTCGCCGCTCTCCTGGTGTCGTGTCACCGTGCCAGACCGCGGCCGTCCGCCCCATCCACTGGGCGTAGGTCGCCAGCCGCGGCCCCAGGTTGTTCAGCAGCGCCTTCAACGGGCACACGTAGAGGATCGACGTACCGGACCACTGCTGCTGCGCGGCCCGGGTCAACAGCGGGAAGATCGCCGCCTCGGTCTTTCCACCGGCAGTAGGGGCGAGCAGAAGCGCGTCGAGCCCCGCGACGAGCGGCTCGACGGCGGACTCCTGCAGCGGCCGCAGCCCCGGCCAGCCCAGGCTGTTGACGATGTGATGGACGAGCACCGGGTCGAGGAGCTCGAAGGCCGGTCGGACGGCGTCAGCGCCGAGTGGATCAGCTGTCACGCCCGCAGGTCGATCTCGTCGGGGTCGGTTGCCCTTGCCTGTCGTTCGGCCGGTGTCAGCTCGTGTGCCGACACGGTCAGCTTGTAATCCCGCCGCGGGTCGAAGTCCGGGAACTGGTCGACCCGGTCGAGCACCTCCGCGACGAGCTTGCGCAGGAACAGGCGCGGGGCGACCCCGACCTGACCGCCGAGTTGTCCGGTCACCGCGTCGGCGAGTGTTCGCAGGTATACGCCATCGACCACCTCGGCGATGCGCGCTGCGTGTTCGGTGCCACTCCGGTAGAGCTCACTTACCCGCCCACCGAGTTCCACCAACCGGTCCGCCGTGAAGCCGGTGAGCCGGACCTGGACAGCGCGGGGATTGTCGAAGCGGGGGTCGGTGGTGAAGTCGGTGGCCAGACGCGAAGCGAGCGGCGGCAGCAGCTGAACGCCCTGTCGACCGTCGTAGAACGCCGGCGTGCCGGTCACCATGAGGTACAGGCCGGGGAAGCGGCCGGTGTCCACGTCGTCGATGAGCTGGCGCAGGGCGTTGAGCGCTTTTGTCCGAGCGTCGGACCGAACCCGCTGCAGCGTCTCGACCTCGTCGAGGACCACGAGCAAGCCGGGGTGGCCGACCTCGCCCAGGACCTTCAGCAAGCCTTGAAGGAAGCCGAGCGCCAAGAAGTGGTCGAGGTCCCCGCGGATCCCGGCCACCCGACGAGCGGACGCCGCCACGTGAGGCTGACCGCCGAGCCAGGACGCGAGGGAGTCGGCTGTCGACACGTCGCCGTCGAGCACCGCGCGGTGGTAGCCGCGCAGTCCCGTGGCGAACCCGGGCGCGACCGTCGCAAGGTCGGCCAGGCGGGACCCGATCAGCTCGTCGACGCCTGCTGCCACGGCGCTCGAGTCATCAGTTCCCTGCCGTTGAATGGCGGCGGATTCGAGGGTGAAAAACCACCCGTCGATCACCGACCGGAACGCACTCGGCGGTTCGGTGGCCGTGGTCAGCGTCTCGCAGAGGCGCCGGTACACCGTTTCCAGCCGGTGCAGGGGAGTCTCGGTCTCCGAGACCTGAATCTCAGCCGTCGCCATTCCTGCCTGCTTGGCTCGTTCAGCGACCCAGCGGGCGTGGAAGGTCTTCCCCGAGCCATACTCACCTCGGACCGCCTTGAAGACCGCGCCACCCCCAGCACATACGGCGAGGTCTTCGTCGACACTGGTGGCGAAACGGCCGGTGCCAACAGCGAAGAGGTCCAACCCGCCCGCAGGCACGGTTCCCCGCCTCAACGCGTCGAGCGCTGCTCTCCGGCGCGCGGCGCTGACCCGAAGCGGCCCGGTCGTCATCCGCGACTCGGAAACTGGTCGTCGAGCAACTGCCGGTTCACCGTGACAGTGCGCTCGGCATCGGAGACGGTGAGGACCTCGTACCCCTCGACGTTGAGCAGACGTCGAAGGCCGGAGAAGACGCCGCGCTCGTTGCGTGCCGCTACGCCTGCGGCAGCAAGGGCATCGGTGAACGAGATGGTCCCGCCCGCCGCCAACGCGACATCGAGAAGGCGACCGACTCCCGCTGCGCTGAGGCGCAACGCTGCGGGTAGCTGTTCCTGCATAGCCACGTACACCGCGCTGCGGACGACCGCCGCGCCGCGTCCAACCACCGGAAGTGACACCGGAGCGCGGTGTCCGACACTGTCGAACAGGTCCGGCTCGGCCGACGTACTGACACGACCCCACGTCGTACCGGACGTTCGGGGCGTCTCGGCAATGTCATCTGCCGGCCAGGGCGCCGCGGCACGCGACAGCGGTGCGTCCCACCAATCCGGAGTCAGGTTGCCAGCCAGCGACCAACCGGCCGGCACGCCGACACCGAGGCGGACGAAGGCCAGCAAAGGAACGGTGATCTCCGCCAGCGCGGCACCACCGTGATATCCGTACGTGCGCTTGCCGTACCGCAGGCCAGGTGTCGCAGCGAAAACGCAGCGGTGGTCGGTGGTCAGCACCCGGGTGCCGGACACGGCGACCTCAGCACCGCTCACCGCTCCTGATCCAGCCGGACGCCACCGCGCTCCTCCTCCGGCCACCGTTCGCAGCTCGGTCAGGGCCTCGCCGCGGTCCAGGACGTGCCCGTGGTCGCTGACGAACACGACGATCCGCTCGGACGACGACGCCCGCAGGAGCACGGTACGCAGCGAATCGATCCTGTCGACACCCAAGTGTGCTGACGTGTCCTGGACGCCCTTGGTCAGCGAGTCGTCGATGGAGTTGAGGACGACACCGATCACCTCCGTGTCGTCACTGTCCAAGGCAGCCGAGAGTTTGTCGCCGAGGTCTGCTCCGCCGATGCCTCCGAGGTCCGCCCGGTGGAACAGCTCAGCAGTCCGCCCCGACCACGCTGACAGGGCGCCGAAGGCAGCTCGCTCGTCGGCCGACGTGCCCTTGCGCAGGGCGCCGGTGAGCAACGACGTTCGGCTGTAGGTGGTCTCCGACGGAAGCGTCGCAAGGACCGGTGTCCGTCGTCCGTCTCGGACAATCTCCCGCCACTGGCTGCCCGGTCCGGCCAGCTCGGCTGCGAGGCCAACCGCAGTGGCGACCGACATCCCGTCGAGTACGACCAGCAGGACACGCGAACCTCCAACGACCAGCGGCGCCACGACGTCAGCGAGGACCTTTTCGACCGGCACAACCGAGCCGAGAGCAGCGTTCGCTGTTGCCGCCAGCCGCTCGGCGACCTGCTGGTCCGTGCGGTCCCTGCGCGCGACAGCGGCACGGCGCACCTGGTCGAGCACTCCCTGCACTGCCGGCAGCGGGTCACCCAGTCCGACCTCCTCCAGGGCACGGTCAGCCCACCCGTCCTCGTCCAGGTAGTGCTGCAGCGCAGGACCGACAGCGGTGACCGGCCCCTCGGACCGTTTGAGCCACCGCCGCAGTCGCACCGCACACCGCAACCGAGCGATGCGAGCCGCCTGGTGCGGCTGACCACTGTCGAGGTGCTCGGCCACGCGGTTCAACGCCGCATCATCCAGATCAGCGGAAGCTGCGTCCAGGCGCCGGTCGAGCGCGGAGGGCAGAACGGAACTCGCTCCGACGAGAGCACCGATACCGAGCGACCGCGCCCGTACTTCGGCGGCATCGACGGCGACCAGGACCGCGGGGTCACCACGTCGGTCGCGCACCAGTCTCACGGCCGATACCGTCAACGACTGCTGGTCGACCTCAGTGAGCTGCCCTGGGCCAAGGAGCTCGTGAACCAGTACTCCGCGCACCCCGGCCGCCTTGATGTCGACGCTCGGGTAGCCGACGACATCGAGCAGCAGGAGCAGCTCCAACAGGTCCGAGCGGCGCGACGCCATCTGCAGGACCAACGCGACGAGGTACCCCCATCGGTCCCGCACCTCGCCAACCAGTTGGTCACGCAGCGAGGGCTCGACGGCCCGCCACCGCCGACCGCCCAGCGCGGCGACCACCTGGCCGAGAGCGGTCGTCAGGTCCAAGGTCGTCGGGTCCAAGCCCAGCCACGCCTTGAGGAGGACGTCGACGCCGTCCTGTCGAGTCAGCGGCACAGCGCGATCGCGCGGGTCGGCGCCGGCAGCGGTGAAGTGGTCGACGAGTGCCTCCGCCAGCCAACCGCTGTTGACGATCCCCGGATCGAGGGGCCGTCCGCCAGCAAGGTCGTGCAGCAGGGTCTGCCTGCTCGCCACGAGTAGCTGGTGCAGGTACAGGCGGGCGAGGACGTCCGGGCCGAGCTCGCTCTCCTCGACCGGCGTCAGCACGACGAGGACGCCCGAGTCGTCCTCCGCGCCGACGAGAGCGTCGAGGACGGCAAGAACCGACGGGCACACGCGGACGTGGATCTGCCGACCGCCGAGCGAGACCGCCCGAGCACCCGCCCACTGGAAACCGCGGTCGCAGCGGACACCGACGACGGTCGCGTCGCCGAGCGAGCCCAGCTGGGTTGCGACGCGGGCCAGGACAGCCTGCTCGACCGCACGATTGTGGCTGTCCACGCTCACTCCTCGGTCACCACGACGGTGACGGTGGCGTCGGGGCTTTCCCGGAAGAAGTCCTCGATGACAGCGACGGCGTCCACCCGGCGAACGCCCCGTCGGGTGACCGTCCGTCCCTCCGGTGAGGAATGGGGCGGTGGCGGTGGCGGTGGCGGTGGCGGTGGCGGTGGCGGTGGCGGTGGCGGTGGCGAATTCCGGATCACCAACGCACGGACTGCCTCGGCACCCAACTTCGTCAGTCGATCCGCAAGGCCGGTGGTGAACTCCGGAGCGTTCGCCGCCGTCGCGAGCGACGCCCCGATCGCCGCTTCGCCAGGACGATGAGCTTCCATCGCATCCAGAGCACTCCAGTTGGCGCCCCGGATAGCCGTCGCGACAGCCGCAGCGGAGGTGATCGTCCTACCCAGCCACTGGTCCGGCACGGAGGTCGGGCCAGCAGCCAGCGTCCGCGCCAGGTCCAAGGGCGAACGCCGACCGCGTAGGCCCTCGACCAGATCGCGAGCCGCCACCGTGACGGGGTAACGCCCGAGCTTGGCCGAGCGGTCCAGTCCAAGCCGGTCGGCGAACCGATCGAGCGTGTCGACGAGGTCGACGAGGTCAGGGTGCTTAGCCCTGGCGAGGTCGCCGAGAGGAGTCAGCTGGTCCAGCAACCGCGCGGTCAGAGCAGACGACCGGAATGCAACGCCGAACAGCGCTCCGGCTCGGGCCCGGGCTACCGTCCACTCCTCGACCGACGGAAGTTCTTGTGGCCGCAGGCTCATGTCGTCGGTCAGCGCGCCGACGTCCGGGGCGGCAACGGCACCCGAGGATCGGAACCACCCGCGACCGTCCAGCTCCGCGAACGCTGCGATGACGAGGTCGGCCACGTCGCCGGTGATCCCGTCGGCACCTAACCACCCGCGGAGTTGACGGACCGTCACCCCAGGCGATCCAGACGTCCCGAGCCCCTGCGCTGCGATCTTCTGGGTCAGGTCGAGCCGCCACGTGTCGTTCAGAACGAAGACGCCATCGTTCTCGTTGCCGAGCCTCAATGGGACGAGCACCCGTCGCAGCACCGCACGCTGCGCGGAGTCCAAGGCGTCCAGGCGGCGATCCGGGTCTTCCGCTGCGGTCCGGACGAGGGAGAGGCCGAGACGCAGCTCGGGTCGGCGCACCGCCTCGTCGTCGCGTGCGCCGACCAACCGCGGGTGGTGGGGGTAGGTCTCGTCGAACAGCTGACGGGCTAGCGCCACCAGGGCCGCGTCGAACGTCCGCCCGACGTCCAGTCGTGGGACCTGACCGGGCATCCGGCTGACGAGGTGGTCACTCCACTCCTCGACGCGCCCGTCCTCGGCCTTTCGGAGCCCGTAGGCCTGGTACAGCGTGGTCTGCAGACTGGCGTCGAGCGCTGACCGCTGACTGTCCAGCGTTTCCCGCGCCCGTTCCCGGTCAGCGTCGGTCAGGTTGCGGGTGTACTCCACGAGCCGGCCGGAGCCGAGCAGGTGCTCGATCCGCAGCAGCTTGCTGAGTGCGTCCAGCGACGACTGGGTGAGGAAAGCCGGCAACCAGACCAGGCAACGCTGGGCTTCCTGCCCTCGCAGCCCCAGCACACGACTCCGGTCGTCGGCGGCAGAGTGCTCGCCGGTGTCGAACGGGTAGTCGAGCACGACGCGCCACGCACCGTCCTGTGCGGGCGCGAACTGGCTGTCGGACAGGTCGTTCGGGTCGCGGACGTTGCCGTAGACGACCTCCAGCGGACGCAGCGTCCCTCGCCACACGATCGGCTGATCCAGCAACAGCTGCTGGTTGTCCCGGACCTTCAGGAGGCTCAGCAACGTGGTGCGCACCCGCCGCCGACGCTCCCCGGCCGAGTCCGCGTGTCCGACCCGCTCGAGGATCGCGTCGGTGTCGACGCCAACGAGGTGCAATGACACGGTCGGGTCATCACCGTCGCCGAGGCGGAGCTGTCCGACCCGTTCTTGCAGGGTTCGCAGCCTGGTCAAGGCCAGCGACACCTCTTGGCCACGGATAGGGCTGCGGACCGCTCCCGGGTTGAGGGTGACCAGCCGGCGCACGGTCAGCCCACGCAGCGCCTGCACCTCCGGGACCAGCGCGGCGACGAGCAGGGTCTTCACCAGGCGGTCGTCCCCGCGGAACGCGCGCACCCGCGTGACAGCGTCGGGGTCGCCGGCGGACCCGGCGGCGACGGCGCGGACCTCCTGCTCGGTGACCCGGTCCAGCTCGAGCAGGGTGGGTCGCAGCGAGCGCTGGTACAGCTCCTGTGCGTTGCGGAACTCGTGGGCGAGCCGGTCACTGAACGGGCTGTCGACGCCGCGGGTCAGCGCATCCCAGAGGTCGCCCAGTGGCACGAGGTCCCCGAGTCGCAGCTCGTCCCGATGGGTCACGAGCAGTTGGCGCATGAGCGTCAGTGCGGTCCGGGACCGCTGCAGCGCCGACGAGACGTGGACAAGAACGTCGAGGAATGTGGGCGGGAATGGGTACGTCGCCCGGAAGGCGTCCCGGTCCTCGCCGCCGAGGAGCACGTCGCGCTGGACACCGGTCAGGGCGTCCGTGCGGTCGAACGCGCGGTCGATCTGTGCGCGCTCGTCGGCTCCACGCGCACGCAGCACCCGGCGGTTCGCGATGGCCCGCAGGTTGCTGTCGTCCAGTGGGATCGTGCCGAACCGCTCCTCCCAGTACTTCTGTCGATCCTCGAAGGCGAGGTTCTCAGCCCCGGTGCCGTTCGGTCCGATCAGCTCGCGCAGATTGCGCTGTCGGGCGATGAAGCTGATGAGGGGGACGTCGCGGGCTGCGTCGTTGGACTCGACGAGCTTGGCGACCTTGTCGATCTCGCGGGACTGGAGCTCCGGGTTGGTGACGAGGCCGGCCAGCCAGAGCACGAGCTCGTCGAGGAACAGGACGACGCCGTCGTAACCAAGGCTGCGGGCGTGCCGGGCGATCTCGGAGAGGCCGGTATCGATCGGAACGTAGGCGGTGGAGGCACCGGAGACGGTCTGCGCATAGTTGCGGAGGTAGACCGGGATGGCCACCGCGAGGAACGCTCGCGCCGCCGCCGAGTCCGGTGCCGCGTCGAGTGCCGCGTCGACGTCGTCCGGCGTCATCGCCGGGGCGCCGGAGCCGGCCCGGGCGCCCCATCGAGGGTCGACCGCGACCGGACGCAGCAAAGCGGCGAATGCCTCACGACCCATTCGGTCCCTGATCCCACCCAGGTCCGCGAGCACTCCCCCAGCCCGCAGCAGAGCCGGCACCGGGGCACGGGGCAGCTTGTCCGCCACGTGCTTCGCGTAGCCGCCGAGCACGCCGGCCTCCAGGCTCTCGGCGCTGATCAGGTTGGTCGGGACGAGCATCAGCTTCTTCGTCCCGAGCCAGCGGTGCTTGGCGATGACCGGGGCCAGCTCGGGGATCGCGAGCGCCGTCGGGTCGCCGTCGAGCACAGCGTCGAGAACGGCCATGAAGTGACTCTTGCCGGACCCGAACGAGCCGTGCAGGTAGCTGCCCTTGGAGGTGTTCGACGACAGCGCGCTGCCGATGAGGCCGAGCGCGCTGTCGAAGGCGGTGACGAGCTGCTCGGTGACGACGTAGTCGGCGATGGTCTGCGCGCGCCGGTCGATGCCCTCGAGCAGGCGCAGCACGAAGTCCCCGGCGCTGACCTGCTCGGGGATGTCGATGAGGTCGCGCAGCAACGGGGCCGGCGACGATGTCGGGACGCTCACGGCCGCAGTCTCCCCGATCCGGTCCCGGGCCGTGCCAAGGTGGACGCGGGTGTTGTCGACCCATACCCGGTCACCGGTCGTTCGTCAGCCACACGGCTGGCGTGACCGCCAGGCCGGCGTCGAGCAGCTGGTGGTCACCGCTGACGAGGACGCCCTGGTGCACCCGGGCGACGGCTGCCCAGCTGGCGTCGTAGTAGGTGAGTCGGTGTTCGGTGGCGAGGGAGGCGGCGATGGCCCGTCCGGTGCGGTCGAGGACGGCCGGGGCGCCGACGATGGCCAGCAGATCCTCGACCTGGTCGACCACCCGGTCTGCGGACCAGCGCAGGGAACGGGCCAGGACGTTGCCGAGCTCGTAGACGGCGAGGTCCAGCACCCGGGCCCGGACGACGCCCTCCTGATGGGCGGCCAGGAGGGTGCGCGCCGAGTCCACGTCACGCTCGCCGGTGCTGTGGAACCAGGTGATCAGGACGGAGGTGTCGACGAAGACGTCGGTCACCGGCG
>JAABUL010005007.1_pt1 | contig 17029 bp, 1 predicted proteins | sample 5559151 | NCBI WGS metagenome assembly JAABUL01 (sample SAMN10711876, study PRJNA513368) | rock metagenome | isolation source: Antarctica rocks | place: Antarctica: Victoria Land, Pudding Butte sud | reverse complement strand
TATTTTAAATTTAATATTTATAAATTTAAAAAAATTTATATATTTTAAACTTAAAATTTAAATTATTTTTAATAAAATTAAAATAAATTTTAAATTTATAAGCTTTAATATTTATATTAGTTTAATTTAATATCTTTATATAATTTATCTTAATAAGTTAAAAGATATAAATAAATATTTTTAAAATTTTTAAAAAGTTAATATTAAATTTAAAGAATTTCATAAAAAAAATTATATTAAAGGTTTATAAAATTTAATTATATTTCCTTAAATTTAATAATACCTTTAATACCTTTTAAATTATATATAAATTAGGTTATAATTTTTTTAATTTAAATAAAATATCTTTTAATTAAATTTCCCTTATAATTAAAAATTAATATTAATATTAATAAAATTTAAAGAGTTATATTATTATAATATTTAAATTTATAATTATACCTTAAGAAAAGGTAAGGGGGATAATAAATTATATTAAAATTATATTTATTATAAAGATATTATTTATAAATCTTATTTTATTTATACCTTAAATTTATATTAAAAATAATGTTTTTATTTAAAATTTAATAAGTTTAAGAAAACCTTAAAAAAGGCTATTATTATTATTATTATTATTATTATTATATTTATAAATATAAATAATTTCAAGAAATAAAAGTTAGATAAAATCTTTATTAAATTTATGTTTATAAGTTATATTAATAACTTTTTAATTTATAAATAAAAAATAACAAAATTATTTACTTTATAATAATTTTAACTCTTTTAACTTTTACATTTAAAGTAAATGATATAATTATTATAAATTCAAGATATAATTAATATACTTACTAAAATTAAAATATATTTATAAACTTAAGATTAATTAAATCTCTTTATATTATTAAAAATATTAAAAATATTAATTATTGTTTATAAAAATATAAGATTATTAAGCTTAATTGATATATTAATAATTAATTAGGATTTATATTTATTTTAAGTACATAATAAGTCTTTAATTTAAATATTAAGGATTTATTATTTTTAGATTAACTCTTTAATATTAATATTAATATAATTTATTAAAAAAATAATTATATTATCTTTAAAAGTCTTATAATCTTTAGTATTAATTAATTTATAAAAGTTTATATTTTAAATTTATAAAAGCTTTTAATTTTTAATAATTATAATATACTTATATACAGTACTTTAAATAATAAAGTTTTTGTAAGTTATTTATAATAATAATTAATATTAACTTCTTAAAACCTATTATTAATAAACTTATTTCTAAATATTATATTTAAGATTATTAAAAGGTAATATCTTATAAATATATTATTTAATTACAGGGAATATTTAATAATATTTATTTATAATAATAATATTTATTTATTAATTTTAAGGGATTTTAAAGGAAATAAATATTTTATAACTTTTAAAGATAATATTATATATTTTTTAATTATATTTTATTTTAAGAATAAAAGTAATACCTTTAAATTATTTTAATAGCTTAAAATTATATTTAAATATTTTAAATATTATATTTATTATTTTTCATTTAATAATAAAGATAAATATTTTAATTTTAATTTTATTAATTTCTTTAAAGATTAAAGTATTTATTATTAATTAATAATATTTAATAATCCTTAAATAAATAATAAAATAAAATATTTTAAATAAATATTATTATATAAAACATAATTTATCTTATAAAATTCTAACTTTAATAAATCCTTTTAACTTAATTTTATTTAAATAATTAAATAATTTATACTTTAATTATTTAATATAAAGTTAAATAAGATATTCTTTAAAATATAATATAATATAAATTAAAATTCTTTTATTTAAAAATAATTAACATTATAATTTATAATTTATATTATATTTAAAAGAAATTAGAAGATAAGAATAATAAATATTATTTATTAAAATATAAAAGAGATTATATCTTTTATTTATAAAATCTTATAAAAGATAAATTATTTAAATTAATAATATATATTTTTAAGAAAAGTAGCCTTAATATATTAATTTTTATAAAAATACAGAAATTATTTTAATCTAAATTAATAAATATTTATAAATATTTATTTTAAAGAAGAATAATAAAAATAAATATTTATATATAAAATATTAATTTTATAACGTTAATTATAAACTTACCTTTATAATTAAATATTAAAGAATATATAATTACTTTAAGAATATAAGATTATCTTAAATTTATTATATTTGATTTATATAACCTCTTATTAAATCTTTTAAATATAATAGCCCTTATACTTTTAATTAATATAAATAAACTGAAGCTATTTAAATTAAAAACTTATTAATAAATAATAAAAGATAGATATAATATTTAATATAATTTAATTATAAATTATAAAATTAAATCTTTATTAAAAAAAATATATATAAAAAGTAATTTTATTACCCTTGAATAAATATATATTAAGAGGTAAATAGGTTTATACCTTAAAATAAAATCCTTAAGGGGAAATTATATAATATAAAGTATATTAAATTATTTAAGGATTTAAATAATATAAAGGTATTAATTATAATAAAACTTTTATTTTAATAATTGAATTTATAAGTTATAAAGCTATTTTTATATTAATAGTTATTATAAATTAAGACCTTAAATAAATAGATATTAAGATAATCTTCTTATATAATAATATAAATAAAGAGATTTATATTAAATAACTTATAAATTATAAGGAAAATAAGGGAATTTATTTATTTTTTAAGGTACTTAATAAATTTAAATAATTATTATAAATATAATATTATACCTCTATTAACTTTATAAAAGATTCAAGTTTAATACTTTTATTTATTAATTTAAATATATTTATTAAACTTAAGAAGGGAATATTAATAATGTTATATATAAATAATATTTTAATTATAAAATTAAATAAAGAAATTATTTAATATATTAAAGATATCTTAAATAATAAATTTAAGATAACAAATTTAAGATTATATATATATTATCTTAATATAATAATTATTTAAAATTAATAGTAATAAATATTATATTTGAGTTAAACTACTTATATTAAGTAGGTATTATAAGACTTTAATATATAAGAGTATAAATATATTTTTATATTAATAAAAATAAGTACTTATTTAAATAAAGTTAAAATAGGTTATAAAATAGATTTATTATTTAAAAAAATTTATTAAAAAGCTATTAGATCTCTTATATATATTATATCTAAAATATACTTAAATATTATTTATATTATCTTAATTATTAATTATTATATTATTAACTTAAATAAATAATATTAATTTAAAATTAAATAAATACTTTATTATTTATATATTATAATTAATTTTTAAATTACTTTTTAAGGCTCCCTTTAAGACCTTATTAAATATATGATTTTTAATTAAATAAGTAATTATAAGACTTAAAAGTTTATATTAAATTATATAGTTAAAATTAATAATATAACCTTTAAATAATTTTCTAAATAATAGGCTATAATAGCCCTTTCCTTATATAAGGTTAAATTATATTAAATAGATATAAGTATCCAAGGAAGCTATTTAACTAAAAAACCTCCTTAATTAACTTTATATAAATAATCCTATTAAAATTATTATTGTTTATAAGGATAATTAAGGTATAATTATTTTTATAAAAACCCTAAGTTTTATATTTATTTTGAATATATTAAACTCTAACGTTATTAGATAAAAGAATAAATTATTATTAAAATTATTAACTTTAAATATATCTTTATAAATTAATAATTAATTAATAGCCTTATAAAATCCTTACATAAAGATAAATTTATTACCTTTTATAAAGGCTTTAACTTAAAAGAGATATTATAATATAATAAGAGTATCTTTTTAATACTTAAATAATTAATAGGTTTTAAAATATATATCCTTAAAGTATATCTTAGATTAATAATAATAATATAAAGATAATATAATTTATACCTTATAACTACTTACTTAACTATTATACCTTATAAGATATTATAAATTAATAATTTATATAATTGTATCTTTATAATATACCTAATTATATTTTATTATAAAATTAGCTTATATAACTTAAGTCTAGAATTTAATTTTTTAAATAATTATATTTTATTAAAAAGTAGAATTTTTTAATAAGCTATTCTAATAAAAGTATATATTTTAAAAGGACTTAATTATTTTTAGATTTTAATTAAATGTAATTATTTTAAACTTATAATATATTTATATATATTACCTAATACTAGATTTTTATTTTAGTTATATATTAGATATAAATAATTCAAGTAGGAGTATTAAAATATAAGGTCCTACTAAGGCGCTTAGACGTAAAAAGTAGGGCTTAACTTCTCTTAAGGCGTAATTTTTAGAAAATTATAACTAGTCTAGTCGTAGTTCGTTTTAGCTGTAATTTTTAAATAATATAGATAATTAGTATAAGTCTATAATACCGTGCTAATATATATTGATTACCTATTAGGGCTAGCCTGATAACCCCCTAGGTACATGTATGCCCGTACAGGCCTCCCGAGGCGCTAGGGCGGGGGTCTCCGAATTGCTAAAGTACTAAGAAATTATTAGAAAGGTAAGTATATTTAAAGATACTAAGACTACATTATTAACTTTATAACTTGTATAAGAAGACTTCTTCCCTTTTCTAAAACCTATTTCAAAAACTTATTAATTATTATATGTAAGTAGTTTTCTATTCTTCTACCTATTTTTATTAATTTAATTTGAGTTATCCGCCTTATGAATCGTTTATTAGTTTACTATTATCTTAGTATTTCTTATTACTTAAGATATTATTATCTTAGCCTTTTAACTATCTAATTTTATTATTACTAGGTATATTTATATTAACTTAATTAATAAGATTAATTATTATCTAATCTACCTTATTATATAAAGGAACTTTAAACCTTTTAGACTAACTAGTATCCTTCCTTAAAGCTATAATTAAAGTTATTATTCTTAATCTACCTCTATTAAATCTATTAATTTAGTTAGTATAAGATAATGAGCTTAAAGCTATTATACCCCTTAAATTAAATAATAAATTAACAATTATTTTATACCTTAATTATCTATTTTAAGTAATCCTCCTAGATTTAAGACTTATATTAGCTTTTATAATTACCTCTAGCGCTTAAGGAAGATAAATCTTATTCTAATTTACTAATTAGAATCCTACTATTATAATCAAAGTTAATGATAATATTAGAATCTCTAGCTAATAGTTATACTATAACCTAAATATCCTTTATAAAGGAGGCTATTTATAGTAATCTTATTAATTCTTATAATAAAGATATAATAGTAGAGGTAGATATTAAGGTAATTATCTAATATATAATTATTAGTTATATTAGGAATAGTTTACCTTAGCCTATTATTACTAATACTAGTAATATTAATAAGGCCCTTAGCTTATAAGGACCTCTAAGTAGTAATAGTATTAATAATAGTAATAGGTTTACTACTACCTTGTTAAAGTCTAAGGATATAAGATATTTCTAACTTAATATTAATAGTAAAAGTACTATTATTTATTAGGGATAATACTACTTTTATAAGGATATATATAGATTTACTAATAAATTATAATAGCTTATTACCTTTAAGGGAGATAATAAGGTCCTTAATATCTTACTTATATACTTGTATAATAAGGTATATAAGTAGTACTTTATAAAACTAATATCTTTAGAAAAGGATCTTCTTAAAGCTATCCTATTAAAGTTATAAACTAATATCTTAATAAAGCGTTTAAAGAAAAAGATTATAATTATTATAAAAAGATATAAATTAAGAGGTATACTTTTAATAATATTAAGAACAGTAAATTACCTTAAGTATATATATAGAGTATTATATATTATATAAGAGCTACCTAATTCTAAGGTACTTATAACTAGTTATATATTACCTAGAATAATCTTATTATAGATTTCTAATAAGATATATTAGAGCTAAGAGAATTAATAACTCTTAGTTAGTTTCTTAATATAATTAATACTAAATTTAATATATAATTAAAGTTAGCTTATTATAAATAGCTATAATAAGCTAATAAGAAGTTAATAGAAAAGCCTAATTAATATTAAAATAATTAATAAGATAGCTCTTCATAGCTACTATTTTCTTATAATTAATTATATAAATTATAGTAGTAATATACTCTATAAGTATATAATAATTATAGAAATAATAATACTAATTAATTTATATACTAATAGGTACCTTAATAAAATTAGCCTTTACTAGTACCTTATTAGTAACTCTAAATTACTATAAGAGTTATAAATATATCTAGTTTAAAATTAAACTAATAAAATCTATATCCTTATACTAGAAATAATAGTAAAGGATATAAAAGACCTATAAATAATAATAATAATTAAGGTAATAATAAATAGGTTTAATTATATTACCTGTTATAGTAGTTCAATGCTATAGCTTATAGAAGTATGAATGTATTAGATAATACTAGAGAAGTACGGGGATTACTACAGCTACTAGCCGGAAAGATATAGGATATCCCAGGTAGGACGATATAGGACCATGGTATAGTATAGGTAAATAAGGTCCTGATCCTATATCTTTGTAACGGTATAGGACGGGTATAGGATAGGATAATCAAGTAGGATAGGATATCCATGAGATCTATTAGTAGGATAGGATATTTCTAGGATATCCTAACATTAGTAAATATATAATGTAGTTTTTAATATAAAAATGTTCTAGAAATTTTTACTATATAAAACGTTATAATTAAAAAGGTATTATTTACCTTTCTAGTTACTATTCCTCCGGTCTTGAATATATCCCTAGGTATTGATATTTAAATAAATTATAGTAATTAATACTAAATTTAGTAATATATATTAATTTTAGCCTAGTACCTTCGTAGACTAATAGGATATTTTAAGAAATATCTTATTATCTACCTTTCTAGTTACCTTTCTAGTTACTATTCTCTAGTCCTAAATAAATCCCTAGGTATTTAATTTTGAAGAATTATAATATTTAAGACCCTTGTTAATAATATTTATTTATTATAATTTAATACTTTTATAGACTAGTAAGATATCTTAAGAATTACCTTAAGAATTACCTTTCTAGTTATCTTTCTAGTTATAACTTTCTATATAGTAAAGATTTCTTAAATAATAATTTTTTTAAAATTACGTTATATACTTAGTAATTATAGGATATCTCTAAAATATCCTATCCTATAGGACTATTCTACGAAAACCTATACTATCCTATAATAGGATAGGACTAAAACCCCTAATCCTATATTATACTACAGGATGACTAGGAAGACTAATATCCTATACTATCTGTTATGGCTAGGCATGGCATTGATTATGAGGTTGTAAAAGCTTGCCTTACTATCTAGTAAGGCTCGTCCTCCTATCTTAATAAGTTAAGCTACATGAGCTATAGTACTAATAAGGCGTAAATAAACCATGATAATATCCCCTGAAATAGTAAATACTAGTAACCTCGCTAATTATAATACGCTAGGAACTACTACCGCTCTTATCCTAGATACTCTAGAAGGATTACTCCTTATTATACGTAAGTCTATTTTAGGACCTTACCTTATTCTAGCTAGCTCTACTTTATACTTTGTAACTAACTCCTACGCCTCGCTTAAATCCTTAATATTATATTATTAGTTATATACTAGACTATATCCCCTCTACCTTACTAGGTACTCCGTCGTAAAACTACGTCCTTATTTAGTAATATAGTAGTTTAGTAGTTACTCTACTTTATAGGCTTATTTATTTATAGATATAGCGGGAGGATATTCTATATCTAGCCTTAGATAATTAAAAGGATTTTTAGTAGGAGGTAAGGCTAGTTTTAATTATATAATAATAAATACGGGGTGAACCCGCTATTTATTAGGGGTTTTAAGTAGGTAGGTAAGATAGTTAATCCTATTACGTACTTAAAATGGGCTAATATATTATATTATAAGTTTTTTAGTAATTCCTAGTATTACTAGGATTTTATAACCTTTATAAAGGTAGATTAGTACTTAGTTATTAACTTTTAAGAATATTAGCTAATATTAATAAATATAATAAAACTTATTAGATATCTAGGTAAGATTAATAGTATCCTTTATAATTAATTATATTATAAAGTAGTTAATTTAAGGTAGATTTTACCTAATTAAATCTAGTAGCTTATTTAATATAAAATTATAAGTAATCTTATTTAATATATTACTAGAGGCTACGGAGTTATTTAATATTACTTATATTCTTAGTAGAATCTCTAGCTATATTAATAGCTTATTAAGAGAATATATATAAAATTATAAGGTAATCTTAGTAGTTTAATTTATACGTTTACTTATACTATCTATCTAGGGATAATATATTATAGAATATAATAGGCTAATATTAAGGGCCTTAAAAGGGGTGGCTTATAGCTCTAATAAGAACTTAGGATTATAATTTATAATAATAACTTTAAGAATACCCTAGTTATTAATATTAAGGCGGTCTAATAACTACCTTACCTACTATATTACTAAATATATAGACTTATCTAGAATAAGCGTTATACGCTTTATAAATTTATAAGTTACTAATATTACGGCGTCTAATAATTTCACTAATAATAGTAAGGTAAGGATGAAATTAAGAGTTAATATATAGAATGAAACTGATAGTATTAATATTAATTATAAACTTCTATAAGGCGTATAGTAGTAAGTCTAGAGGATAAGGTATTTAGGATAATATTAAATATATTCCCGTAATTAACGCGTAAGGCTATATATATATTATAAGGTAATAATAATCTTATAAGTCCTCTAAAAACCTAGGCAGCTGTTAGTATTATACGTAAGGGCTAAAATATCTTTAATAAGGTATAATAGGATATAGAGTTATTATACTCTAGATATCTTATTAATATAGAAAATAAGTTTATTAAGAGATATTAAGGAAGGTAGAACTTCCTTACCTACCTTATTATTAGCCGGCCTAGGGCGTAGGGTGAAATATAGATTAGTACTTATAGTAGGTAGATATCTCTCCTAGATAAAATTAAGTACTACGGTGTCCTCGTCTAATATATTATTATTATTAATTTATTTACTTATCTAAGTCTAGAGATTTTTATCTTAATACCCCTTTAGGATTTTATTATAAAATTCTATATTTACCTCTATTAAGGCGGCTGTAAAAAGTATATTTTTGAAAAAGTTAGTAGGTTTTAAGTCTAATAATAATCCCCCTAGTATTTTAATATATAAGGTATCTAATTCTAAGTGGTCTAATAATAATAAGGCGTTATAATTTAGACTAGTAAGTCGTAATAATATATTTAGAATAATATAATCCTTACCTAGCTTATAACGGATATTAAGGCGGAACTAGCGGAGGTATTATAAGGTATAAATAAGGTAAATATTGATTTTTATTATTTTTATTATAAATACTATAAAGTTCTACTTCAGTAGGTTAAGTATTACTATATAATTAGTCTATACCTTAATAGGGTATTAAGAAGACTTTAACTAGGTAATAGATTTTCTTTAAAACTTATATAAAACTAGTAATTTTAAGTTTTATAAGCTAGTAGTTCTTTTTAGCTGATATTAATAATTTAGATAAGAATATAATTAATTTAATATCTATTTAAGCTAGCTATTTACCTTATAAGTCCTTATTACCTTTAATATAGAATATAATAACATTAAATCTAAACTCCTTCAAGGTATTTAAGTTAATCTATAAAGTCCTACTATTTAAGAAATAAACTAGTATTAAGGGGCTTAATAGTACTTCTTAGATAAGCTTAAAAGATACTACTTAGGTAGGTTCTAGTAGCGCCGGTAATAATTTCTTAGAGGTATATACCTTCCTTTGGCTACTACTTATTAGGGAACCCCGTAAAAGATTTATCTTAAGTTCCTAGAGTAATTCTACTAATTAGGTAAAGAAGTAAATGAATTACCTTAGAAATCCTATTAAATTAAGGTAATATTCTAGGTCTCCTAATATAATTAGGTATTAGAGTTTATCAATTACTACTAGCTTATTAATTAAGGAGATTAAGTTAAAGGAATTAACCTTTTAACCTAGGAGGTTAATATTAGGATATCCTAGAAATACTTTACTTAGTAAGATTAAGATATTATATTTAATAAATAGCTAAAATAATTCCTAGAGGTACCTAATATATTTATTAAATAATTTAGTATTAGTAATAACGTTATTAATATAAGTACTTATATACTTAAGAGGTTAGAGTATCTTATCTATTTACTATTAAATATAAGCTATTGAATTTATATAACTTATAATTAATACTGCAAAGGTTTCTTAGCTACGGTACGTTATAATAGTAAGTATATATTAAAAATCTAGATATATACGCTATTAATAAAAAAAAGATGGAGTATTAAGAATTAAGATATAAATATAACCTATTAATTTACCTATAATCTTAAATTATAAAGGTAGAGTATATATATTAGGTAATATTAGGTTATTTAATTCCTAAATATTAATAATAGCCTTATCCTTAAGATTAGTATTAACTATTTTCTAAATAATAAAAATTAGGAAAGAAAATAGGATTAGACCCTTAGTCTACTCTAATTAACCTTATTAATAGAGTTTATTAAATATCTTTTCTACTACCTTATAGTCTCTAATATTAAGGGGGTAGACTTTTACCTTTCTTAATACCCTTAATTACTAGTTATTCTATAGCGATATTATTATCTACTTATTTTTAGGTACTTTTATAAAACCTTAATCTACTTATAAGTCTAGGAATTTAGCTACTAAATCTATTAATATTTAAGTAGTATAACTATCTCCGTAAATTATAATACTATTAAGTAGGTATATTTTAAAATCTAATAGCTCTAGACTACCTCTTAGCGGTATAAGAGGTATAATGAAAATAGGTAATATTCTTAGAGTTTTAAGCGGAGTTATTATAAACTTAAGTTTAATATTAGCTTAAAAATAGATTTTATAATTAATTTTAATAATATTATTAAGTTTTAGCTTTCTTAGAAGCTAGATAGGCGAATCTAACTTATTATAAATAAGGATACTAGTTATTTAATAGTTAATAAGATAGGTAAAAAGAGTAAGGTTTACTTAAGTAATTAATTTCAAAGATAAAGTTATAATTAGCTAGTAATTCTACTAGTTTTATAACTACTATTTTCTTAGAGTAGGGTAGTATAACTATAGATACCTAGGTATAGATATTCCACCTTATAAACTATCCACGCTATATTACTATTATAATAGTAGTTATCTTATAATTACTAATTATTACCTTATAATTAGTTATATCTATAATTATAGCTTTAGGATTAATAACATTATTTTTAATAAGTATTTTTACCTAGAGATTATTAATAAGATAGATCTTATAGTAGATATACGCTAGGACCTTCTAATCTACCTTATCTTTACTTAAGATATATAAGGGTAAGGCTAAGTATTTATCTATCTAATATTATGAGGTACCGACGCTATAGACCTTAAGCAGGGTTACCATTTGCAAGATTTTAATATCTAGGATTTCTAATAAAACCTAGGCTTTATTAGTTAGGATTACTTTATAACTACTATTAAGATAGATTATAATATCTTTACCTAATAGATCTAGCCTAATATCTATTTAGGTATAGTTCTAGTTATAAAAAGCTATCCAATTACTAATATCTTTAATAGACGCGGTGGATTCTATAATAGTAGGAATTACTAACGTTAATTTATTAGTAGATATTAGATTTACTAACTTATCTTTATTAATTATAAGTAGTTTATAGCTAGTATATAGGTATTTATAAAGCTTTATCTTTGATAGGAAAGGTATATTATATTAAAGGTAAATAGTTTTTATACTAATAAATCTAATAAATTAACTTTAACTATTAATAGTACTTAAATTAAACTATTTAAAGTTATAATAGTAGAATTTATTACTTTAATTATCTTAACTATTAAAGTTAAAATTCTAATTATAATCTATATTTACCTTATAGTTTTTAGAATAAAAAACTAAGGTATCTTCCTATTACTATTAATTACTATTATCGTGGATAGCTTAATTTAAATTACTTTAGTTAATATTTTTAGTTATAGCTTAATAGACTATAGCCCGTAGGTGATACCTATTATTCTAAGATTATTAGGGTCTTTAGTAACCTTACTAATACCCGCCGTTTCTTAGGTACTAACTTCCGTATTAGGGGTGACTTAATATTATTAAACTTAACCCGTTTTATTAGGCGTTCTATAAAGGTATACCTCCTCTAGTAATTTATAAAGGTTATCGCGATAAAGGTAAGGCTTATATTTACTAGGGCTAATAAGCGGGGTTTACCTATTACTACTAAGGATTTATATAAGTATTTAGAGTATAAGTTTAACGTAGATAATTAGAGAAATTAATATTAGGATAGCTAGAATTCAATTAGTACGGCGGATAGGCTTAATAATTATAAGGCGTCTAATTATATCCTAAATATAGACTAAGACTAATTATAATTAGCTCTATTATTAGGTAATTAAGATTATTAATTTATCTATACACTTAATATACTCAAGGTTATAGTATTTCTTTAATACCTATTAGTATATAACTACTATTTATACTTATAATTATCTAAAGTCGTTAGGAATATATTAATTAAGGTATTATCTTAAGGCTTCTAGACATCTTATCTTAGCTTTATATTAATACTATTATAAATAATATTAAGTTAATTCTTAATAATAGTTATACCTATATCCTTAGTAGACTAGAGTATTTTCTAGGTATACTTATAGGATTCCCTCTAAGATATAATATCCTTTATAGAATATTATTCTTAGAGAATAAGATTAATTACTATATTAGTAGGCTCTTTAAACCTTTTTAATAAGGCTCTTTCCTACTTATTAATATTAGTATTATCTAAGCCGTATCTTATAAGTCTTTTTACCTTATTAGATAGCTTAGTAGTCTATTATCATAAAGTATTACCCTAAAAGTATATCCAAAGGTTTTTATATACTAAGGTACCCTTACTCCTAGCGAAATCCTTTATATACTAAATAAATAAGTAGATATCTTAAAAATATATATCTTTACTAGTATACTTAATTCTAGACTTAGTACTAGCTAATTTTAAGTTATAAAAGGGATTAAAAAACCCTATCTTATTTAAATTTTACTAGTTACCTCCTCTGCTATTACTATTCCCGTTAATATTAATAGGTCTTAAATCCCCTTATAGCCCTAGGGGGCTAAGAGGTTTAGAGGGTCCTAGTTATAAGTAGAGTAAGCTTTGAAGTACTATCTATTATTATTAAGTGAAACTAGTATTTTATTAGTTATAGCTAGTATCTTAGTTTTTTATTATACTTTAATTTTTAGGCCTAATAGGCTGATTATAAACTACCTCTTCTATATCTTAGAATTTAAGCTTAATAGGATAATTATAGATTATCTCTTTTATAAAGGTTACCCGCGTAGTAGTATTATTATTAGAGGTAGATCTAAAAGCTATTAATTCTAGTAGAAGTATAGGAGGTATACTAGTTAATAAGGAAGACCTTAATTAATCTACTTAAGGAGTAGGAGGTTGTTATAAGAATTCCTAGGAGGTAGAAGTACTTTACTTAAAAAGATAATTAATAGTAAAGATAAGAGATCTATTAATAGCCTAATCTTAAAGTTAAGATAATTTATTAATATTAAGTAGGTTAATAGATTTATAAATAAAGACTTAGAGCGTTATCTTATTCCTTATAATAAAGAGGTATAATATAGTTATAATAGCCTAAGATTATTCTAGATAATAAGTAGTATAAGGAAATAGCTAATATTATTAATAACAGAAGAATATTAGTATCTAGTAGTAATAAAATTAGATAGTTAAAACACTAAAATAACTATCTTATAAGATAGAAGGATAGCTAGGATACCTAACTTAATAAAAGTATTAATAAGGTAGAATTAATATAAAGGTAGATTAAATTAAAATAGTAGATACTAAGTACTCTAATATTAATAATAATAGGTAAATCCCTTTAGGAAGTTATAGTAAAAAGGGTTTAAGAAAGTATAAGGAAAATCTAGCTTTCTTTAATAAATATAGAAGGAATTCTCTAAAAATCCTAACTATTAATTAGGATTCCTAAGGCGGGAAGATAAAAGGGAGTCTAATATTAAGATAGTATAATTACCTTAGAATATAAGGGGTAAGGTACTTAGGTGAAGATTAAGGGCCTTATTATACCTAATATTAGAAAGTATTTATAAGGTATAAATACATAGTAGAAGTTAGAAAATAGGACTAGTACTAGAATAGCTAGTACTTAAAGAGCTAGTAACCTAATCTAACTATTACTAAGTAGTTATTAGTACTTAGCTATAGTTATATGTATTACTACTATATTATTATAGCTAGGTATAGTATTAATTATAGGGTTATAAAAGCTTGCCTTACTATCTAGCAAGGTATATCCTCCTATCTTAATAAGCTAAGCTACATGAGGTATAGCGCTAATAAGGCGTATGTAAACCGTAATACTATCCCATATCTTTCCGGCTAGTAACTACAGCTAAAGGACGCCTATAGAAGCCTTCTATCTCCGCTACTATCTCTATTATTACTACTAAGTAAATGGTATTTGCTAATACTATAATAATACTAGTAAAATAGATAAAAGCGATATCCTTATTACTATAATTACTATAAATAATATAAGTCTTTAATAAGTAGCTAAATAACCCTACTAGTAATCCTCTAGCTACTATATAACCTCTTATAAGGCCTACTCTTATAGGTATAGATAAGGTCCTTAATATTATATTATATATTATACTTATATTTAAGTTTCTAAGATATTTATAAGAGTTAGAGCCTTTTACCTTAAGCTCTAATTATATAACTTATATAATAGGATAAATATATATTATAAGTATTAATTTTAATTAATAAGCTAATAGGCTTATTTATTTAATAATTTTAAAAGGTTTAATATATTAATTTTATAATTTAAGATTAATATTAGTAACGCTAGGAATCTTATAACTATTCCCTAATTATAAATAAGTAGAGTTATCTTTTTAGAATATTATAAGTAAATATTTAATGTTATAATAAACTTTTATAAAAGTATTTATAAATATTATAAATTCTTCTACTTAATTATATTTTAATCTCCTTAACTTATTAAAGTCTTTTATAAGTAATTATAATAATACCTTAAGAGTATTATATATATTAAAGTTAATAAGGACCTTATTTAATAGGATATTAGAAATTAATTCTTAGAATTATTAAAGTAGTCTTAAAGATATAATAGGACTTTGATTTAATTAATAGACTTAACTTATTATAAGATATATTAAAATATATAATAGAATACTTAGTTAAGCTACTAAGTATAGATATAGAAGAATTAAATATAATTATTAAAATATACTAATTAAGTATCTAAGCGCCTTAATAAGGCCTTATATTTTAATACTCCTACTTAAATTATTTATATTTAATATATAATTAGAATAAAAATCTAATATTAGGTAATATATATAAATATATGTTATAAATCTAAAATAATTATATTTAATAGAAATTTAAAAATAATTATATTTAATAGAAATTTAAAAATAATTAAATCCTTTTAGAATATATACCTTTATTAAAATAATTTATTAAGAAATTCTACTTTTTAATAAAATTCCATTATTTAAAAAATAAATTCTAGGCTTAAATTGTATAAGTTAATTTTATAATAAAATATAATCAAGTATATTATAAAGATATAATTATATAAGTTATTAATTTATAATATTTTATAAGGTAATAATAACTAGGTAAGTAATTATAAAGTATAGATTATATTATCTTTATATTATTATTATTAATTTAAGGTATACTTTAAGGATATATATCTTAAAACCTACTAATTATTTAAGTATTAAAAAGATACTCTTATTATATTATAATATCTCTTTTAAGTTAAGGTCTTTATAAAAGATAATAAATCTATTTATATATAAGGATTTTATGAGGCTATTAATTAATTATTAATTTATAAGAATATATTTAAGATTAATAGTTTTAATAGTAATTTATTCTTTTATTTAATAATATTAAAGCTTAATATACTTAAAATAAATATAAAATTTAGGATTCTTTATAAAAATAATTATACCTTAATTATTATTATAAATAATAATTATTTTAAGAGGTTTATTTATATAAAATTAATTAAGGAGATTCTTTAATTAAATAGCTTCCTTAAATATTAGTTTTTATTTTATATATTTAACCTTATATAAGGAGAGGATTATTATAACTTACTATTTAAAAGATTAATTAAGAGTTATATTATTAATTTTAAATATATAACTTAATATAAACCTTTAAGTCTTATAATTATATACTTAATTAGAATTTATGTACTTAATAAGGTCTTAAAGAGAGCTTTAAAAAATAAGCTGAATATTAATTATAATATATAAATAATAAAGAATTTAATTATTTTTAAATTAATAATATAACAGTTAATAGCTAAGAATATTTAAATAATATTTAAATATATTTAAAATATAACATATATAAGAAATTTAATAGCTTTTTAATTAAAAAAATTAGATAATAAGTTTACTTTATAATTTATTCCAACTTTATTTAAGTAAATATTTATTTCTATTAATATAATAATATATTTATACTCTTATATATTAAAGTCTTATAATACCTTCTTAATATAAATAATTTAATTTAAATATAATATTTATTATTATTAATTTAAAATAATTATTATATTAAGATAATATATATATAATCTTAAATTTATTATTTTAAATTTATTATTTAAGATATCTTTAATATATTAAATAACTTTTTACTTAATCTTATAATTAATATTATTTATATATAAAGTTATTAATATCTCCTTCTTAAATTTAATAAATATATTTAAATTAATAAATAAAAATATTAAACTTA
>JAABUL010005004.1_pt1 | contig 17037 bp, 30 predicted proteins | sample 5559151 | NCBI WGS metagenome assembly JAABUL01 (sample SAMN10711876, study PRJNA513368) | rock metagenome | isolation source: Antarctica rocks | place: Antarctica: Victoria Land, Pudding Butte sud | reverse complement strand
ACGTCCCCGACAGTACCTTTGACGCTGGACCCTCTTTGCCTATCAATCGCCACCTTCGGCCACGATCGCCAGTCGTAGGAGTTGGACGTCGGGCCTTATCACTGGTCGGCGTAGCACCCTGACATCAGCTTCCGGCAGGATTCTGCTAATATGTGGGAAATGGTTTGGGATGTGCTGCTCTTCTCACAGAGATGACTGGAAATGGCTTTGATTACTCAGCTTGCCTCCAGACATCCCATCAATGGAGACTTGGTGTGGTCAGAGCTCTCTTTGCAAACAAGGGCTCTGAAACCATTTCAACATTCAATTCTGCCATTGAGGACCTTGGTGCTCATGTGGTCATGGATCCTACACCAGTATAGAGAATGGAGAATGACGAAAAGCTAGGCTGGAGCAACTGCAAGTCGTCTGGGTGTCCAGATAGCTTGGTCCTGCTGGTTGAAATGTATGAGGCAATGAATCATTATCTAGCAAGTCTGGAGGGTTGCGCTATACATTCCATGCAGGATTTGAGTGAGTGGAACAGACAGCATCCTGTCATAACCTAGGACCTAGCATCACATACTGTGCCATGGGATCCCAAAAATCGCTGGAACTTGCAATTGAGTCTGGTGGAAGGAGAGATCAAGCAAACCAGCAAACAATCAGCAAAATTGGATTGAAGCCAGCAAGATGGCTGAAACAGTCCTTCACGACTGCACAGGAAAGTGTGATGACAAGTGAGCTGTCTTTATGTTGGACATGTATTATACTGATCCGTACTATTTGAGCAACCCACAGGCTGCAAAGGATAGTCCTCAAGGAATGGGTGAGGTGTTCAAATTTATTGGCACCGCACCAAAAACCCAATATGGAGTCAAGTGTCCCACGTGTTTGGGTCGCTTTGGGTTGTGACTCGTATGACTCAGTGAATTGAGTCATGACAGATTGTTGAACTGCTAGAAGGGAAAAAGTGGAGACCAAATGTTGTGTGATCGATGTTGATGGGATTTGCCGCTGGAGAGGTTCATGACAACGTGTTTCATCCATCCACTTGCACCCTGCTCGATCTTTGGCGACCCTTGACATGAGGACACATCAGATTGGTGAGATTCTCGGATCGGCAAATCTTCCAGGCAGTGCCGCCTGTCCTTGAAAGAAATATCGCTATAGCATGGCTAGCCTCACTGATACTGGGCCATACGTCTGAGGTAAATAGAAGCACAGCACTCGGAGTCTGTGGCTCGATGACGAGTCAGGCTTTATGGCACATCACGCACTATCGGAATGTCCTGAATTGTTACCGTACAACAGATGTCCGCGTTCCCAGAGATATCACTCATCGTCGTCCTCTTCATTCTCACTCTCCACAACAGCTTTCCGCCGTCCACCTGTCCCATGACCGCATCAGTCCGCTCATTTCACCGAAAATATATGGACACACCTCGCTTAGGTGCCGCCCTCTCCGCTCCTTTACCTGGCTTCTCCTTGACTGCTGGTCCAGGTCGTTTCGCTGCCCGCTTCTTCGCGGCTTTCGTCTTCCGCAATACGTCCGCTTCGAGCGCTTGATCTTCCAACCCTTTGGCTTGGTGTTCCGCCAGGATCTGCGGCGTCTCATATCAGCATCTGCTTGTTCAGCTGTAGTAATCGGACGCACCGCTTCGAACTCCTTTAGCTCTGTTTCCGGCTTGTTCGAGTTCTTGTTAGCTCGAGCCTGCTCGTACATCAGCAGTTGGACACAAGAATGAGATTGGCAGCGAGCGGACCTTAGCGAGGATCTCAGTGAATCGTCTGAAGACAGTCTCCTCATGCAGCTTATCCTGATAGAACGGCAGACTACCCTTTCCATCAGCGCACAGCGAGCATTTTTGGAGAGCCGACGTACCCCTCGATGAGCTTCTTCATCGACCGTTCCGACTTGAACGGTAACAGCGATAGGCAGAAGGAGATATCTCTCCACTGTCGTTCCTCGGTAGCAAGTCGGAAGCGCTGACAGAGCTTCTCAACGATGGACTCCGCTTGCTTCTCCTACCACACCTGTCAGACCCATATGCCATCTTTGAGCGCGCAATACGCCGCTTACCTTCTCGATGAAAGTGAAGATAAACCGCATAGTCCGCTCGAAGGTCTCCTCATCCACCGCATGACTCCCGATACTCAAATGTGAGATGACGTCCTGCAAGTTATTGTACAGCGCATTATCCTTCGTCGAGAGCTCGGTGAAGAAGAGTTTGGCGAGATCAGAGATGCGCTGATCGGGATCTTCGAGACATTTCGCCATCTCCCCGAGCTGGCCTTTGACTTTGATCATCCCGTTCAGGATGAGGTGGGTGAGCACCATCAGGGTGTTCTTCTTGACCACGAGATCGGGGTCGGCGAGGCCTTGGTACAGTCGCTCCGAATTCTGATATGCCGTGCGTCAGCTTGGGAGACTGTATGAAAGAGGGCAGATGCGACTTACATCATCGATCATGCTGCCGAAACACACAGCAATATCCCCAAGCGCGATGACGATGTTGCTCCGTACCACTGGATCCTTGCTCGTCTCCAGAATCTTGAATAATAGCAGCAAGTGCGATTCACAGAATTGCGCGCTGACGCACATGAGCTTCGTAAGCGAGAGGGCTGCAGCTTGGCGAAGGGAAGGGGACTGGATGCAATCTCATCAGCATGGCTGTCTCTCCCTTCTTATGTGGCAGACTCACCCGATATCGCTTCGGGCTAGCACAGATATGTGCAATCAACGGACCGTACATCGCCAAGAGGCTCTTGTCCCCATACAGCAACTCCTTCTCCCGGATACCCGCAATGAGCTCGCCAATATCGTCCTCGGCGTTTCCAGCGACTGCGTCCAGGTCATTCGAATCCTTCTCAGCTGCTTTGGCTGCGGCTTTCTCTGCAGTGTTCATCTTAGAATCGCTCAACGCTCAGGCATGGATTACTCACGCTTGGCATTCTCGTCCTTCCGGCGCTTGAACTCCCGTTCTACGAGCTCGAGGTATACAATATGTTTGATCGCCACATGTCCCACCACGAACACCAGCTGGGCGAGCGCAAAAGCGCCAGCATGATCGTGTGTCTCTGAAGCAGAAGCCGAGGAAGAAGCGCGCGAACGGCTGGTCTTTGCCGGAGAGCTCAGGTCGTCGTTCTCGGTTGTCTTCTCGGTCTCCGAGACGGGCTTGGCAAACTCGGCTTCTGGCCGAATGAAGACTTTCGAGGTGAGGTTCTTGATCACGCTACCACAGAGGAGATCGGGTTGTTCGCCGAGGAGGTATATCGTGTTGACAGCTTGCTCCGCCATACCGAACCTGTGAGACTCAAGATCAGCTCGAGTACACGTCCATGCGAAAAATTCCAGCATGACTGGACTTGGAAGTGGAACTCACCATTGTGGTGAGCGCGGTGCAAGCTCGATGATGTCCTGGAGCTTTACGAAGATCGGGCTGTCCATCGGGAGGCGCATCGTTTCGTCGCTCAACGAGCCTGGGCAAACAAATCCATCAGGAAATATTTCAGACCGATCTTCTAGCTTACCTTTGACCTTCTTTGCACTTCCGCCTAGCCGCTGTAGCGAAATGCAGGTGTACCTAGCCAGTACCAAATCGCCCTGTTCCGTCGTAAGCTAACCCAATATGTACCCAGACGGAGATTGACCATTCCAAGCGGGCCCAAACCGATCTTCAGCAACGCATCCACCCTCTCCGTCACGACCTCCCTCTTCGCCAGACCCAGCATTCCGAGGACGATGATCGCGCCTTGCCTCTGTGTTTTGGGGATCTCCTGGTCTGCATCTGTTCCTCATCAATTCCGTCCATTCCGACAGTCGGAAGAGGGGTAACGCACCGTAAACCTGCCACAGCTTGTTGACGACATCATTATGAACCCCTCCATCCGCCATCATCGTCCGCATCATCTCTTCAAGACTCGTCAACTCCGCAAGCGTCGCGCCGTAAGTACGCCTATCGCCTCGTCAGCTCACTCACGCCACATCATGAAGGACTCACTCGATCATGTTCTTCGCTATCCGGTTGACCTGCTGTTTCGGTGCCAGATCCGGAACGACGTCAAAGTACAGACTTCTATACACCTCGATCAAGCTCGCCCTCACCCCCTTCCCATCCATCCCTTCCTCACTGCTCGTCGAGTTATTATCCTTCGTCCAGATAAGGTGAAGCATCGTCTTGATCCCCTTCTCCGCACTCAGCACGTCGTACTCGTAAGCAGTCCGGAAGAATCGCATCGCCTCGAGGACCTCCGTCTTCGTCGTTGAGACTAGCAGTTGGCAGAGGGTTGGGATGGCAGACTCGATTTGGTTGATGAAGCGGAGGGCATCAGCGTAGTACTTCTTCGTCAGGCGGAGCTTGGTCACGAGTGCTGGGTCGAGGGTCGATTGCTCGGCGGCGACGGCGGCGAGGTCGGCAGAGGAGATCCGTGGTTTTCGAGCGGGTTTCTCTTTCTTGAGCCTGGGAGAGCGGGGCCCGTCTTCGCTATCCTCATCCTCTCGTCCGTCCTTGACCTCTTCCTTCTCTTCCTCCTTTCCGGCATCCTCCTCCCTCTCATCCGCGTCCTCGTCGGCCAGCCCAGCGTCCTGGTGGGCTTTCTCCATCTCCACGGTATCGACCTTCGCCAGCTCCTCTGCGACCTTGTCGTACCTCTCCTGCCACTCGTTGAGGTTCAGTGTACCGCCATGCAGCGCTCCGAACGGATGAGTCTCAAGGAGCTTGCAGAGGAGCTGGATGGAGTATCGTCGGGCCGAGGAAGTCTTATCCTGGAGAGTACGGACGGTGAGGTCGGTGATTTGTGCTCGCTGCTTCGGGAATTTGGTCGGCAAGCTATACACCTTCAGCTTCTTCAGTGAGTTGGGTGATATGGATGGCGCACTCGCATAGCTTGATCCAGGTGGTCAGGACCTTACTTCGGACCCATGAGTTGAGGTCGAGGTATCTCTCCATTAACAGCTCAAAGTACCGCTTGATCTGTTTCTTCTTCTGCTCCTCATCTCCCTCATCGGACGCCGAGATGTCCTTGATGAGCAGTCCGATGATTTCGATGATCGCCATCCGCATGGGGTGTGCCTTTACGAACATCAACATCAGCCTGATTGAGGAGTTGGTGTGAGCGCTCACCTCGCTATCGAGATGTGCCAGAAGCAGCGCCATCTGCTTCATCACCACCCTCGGGCTCAACTCCGCGAACCTCACCAAGAACCTGGAGAAGCTCCTCGGTCCCTTCGCGTCATTATGCGCGAAGCTCTTCCCAGCTACATCCCGCAATACCTCCTCCGCCAATTGGGGATAATCAAACTCCTTCTCCAAGATTGCCAAGAGCTCCGCCATAGGTTCGGAGAGGTGTTCGAAGTATGTGAGGTTTTGCAGGATGGACGTCTGGGCTCCGAAAGCGTGGCCGTGAAATTTGACGGCGAGACAGATGATCTTGTATACCCCGAGACGGACCTCTTGGGATTTGAGGTGTGTCTCGGACTCGCAGACTTGGTAGGCGGGCTTGACGAAGCACGATACGAAGGTCTCGCGCTCGGATGTCGTTCGCCAGATCCGGGAAGTCGGCAGGCGGAGGGCACGGTGCATTGCGGGAAGGACGAGGGGGAGGTGATCGGACCAGACGAAAGCTGAGTTGGATTTCGTGGGCTTCTTCTTCGCCCCTTTCCCTTTCGCTGGTACCTCTGTACTCGATGATCGACCAGCCCCTCGTTCTGCTACCACCACGAACCACTGTAGAAGGAACGCCCACATCTCCAATGGCGCCTTGTGCACCATCGGAGCATCCACGTCCTCCTCCGCCAAGCCTCCACTCGTCATGATCAAAACCGCATTAGTATGCTGTCCCAGACTACTGACTATCGCATCAAGGGTTTTGGTGAGGACCGCCCCGCCAACGGAAGGCGCATCGGCATGTTTGAGGATCGAGCGGAAGACGTCGAAAGTGATCCCAGTGGAATGGAAGATGGAGCCGGGGTCGGAGACGACGGATTCGATGGCGGAGGAGAGGTGGAAGTCGAGCTGGGATTCGGAGAGGGAGGAGGGGTCGAGCTCGTTGGGTATGTGGTAGAGTGCGGGTTCGGAGGTGAGGGAGAGGAGCTCTTCTTGTAGGTTGAAGTCGTCGGTCATGGCGGTCCGCGGCAAGCGATCGATACTTGAAGAGAGTGTGAGCGGCTCCAGAGCCGCAATCGCTGTTGAGAGGGTCCAGAAGGGGGTATTAGGAACTTCGCGTTTGTTTGAAATTGCCTGTCTGGGTACTGATATCCACTGCGAATCCTATTTTGGCCCCCCTGCTAAACTCCGGTGTTTCCGGACGTCACTCGCGATCACTTTCATCCTCTCTTGTCTACTGAATCTGTTCTGGTCTTGGTCAACCCCAAAAATATCATCGCTCTCTCACCCCGTAGATTTTTATCACACATTGTAGTCCCTACAAAATGAGCGCTCCCGGCGAGAAGCAATTCTTCGAGACCATCACAAAAGTACGTCACAGCGTCCAAAGTGTCCATTGCGAGTACCTTGTGTTCGGGCATATCTGCTTCAGTCTCCCGGAGTATTGCTTGGTCCTACCGATACAGGCATCTTCAGCTGTTTGTAGTGTCTGCAACACGATCACTGACTGCCCCATAGTCTTTCGTCGATGTCCCGATCACAGAAGCCGGCGTCGATACCGCCGACTTTTGCGAGGCGAGCGAGAACCTCGTCAAGATCTTCGGTGGGTATCCCTCGTCAATTCGGCATGACAGCCGGGAAGACTATAATACCGAGTGAACTCGAGGGATGCCGTGCTTATGGATTGGGCAGGACTTTTTGGGAACCCTGCTTTTACGGTTGTGCAGAATGATTTGACCGGGAATATCGCAGTCAGTCGCTCCCCTTTGCATCACCGACCTAGCTGACGGTACATTTTTTGAAACTCGTAATCTCCCTGCATACTTACTGGCCGTCATCAAATCTCCACTGGCGCACCTGCTCTCAACACCCCGGACCCGATCTCACTCATCCTTGGTTGAATACTGCCCGTCCTCACCCGTCTTCAGAAAGTCCGCGGGTACCTCGCCGCCAACCCCACTTCCGCCACCACCCTCGAATCCCTCCTCGCACATGACAAGTCCTCCCACCCAAACTCCAAAGACCGTGCCACGACCATCGGTCTCCTGTGGCTGATCCGAGGACTCAATTTCACCGCTCTTGGTCTCAGAATCAACTTGACGGACAAAAATGAGGAGCTGAGTGTGAGCTTCACGAAGGGGTATGCTAGAAGTTTGAAGAAGTGGCATGGGATGATGATTCGCCCGATCTTTTATGTGAGTCGGCGCGGGTTCACTCAGGCATACCGAGGTTCTATGGGATCTCATTTGCTTGGCGACTCACCGCCGTAGATTCCCGCTATGATACTGATATATGTACAGCTCGCGATGAAAGCATGCCCCTATCGAGCGACATTTTACCCCAAACTCGGTCAACCGCCAGAAGTTGTCATGCCCAAACTGGAAGCCTGGCTGTCAGCGTTGGAAAACATCGTGAAGAAGGAGGAAGGGGTGTTCAAAGCGGGCGAATATGGGGAGATTTGAAAAGATGTGGGCTTAGATATTGTATACATGCATTGAGATTACAAGTTTGATTTTACCAGTCGCTCGGATCGCCAGCTATAACTCTTACATTTCGAAAGGATCCAATAGTGTAGAGGAATGGGTTCTTCCGTATCGGCGACGACACGTCATTCCATACGACGCGGCATCGTTTCCTCTGATTCTTGCATCTGCTCGCCTGTCTGGCTGTCTTTGACCGATTCTACCTCAGCATTTCGCTCATCACCTAGAAATCTCCTTGTCGGTCATCACTCTATAAGGATATTTCCACCGAACGACTGCTCAACATGATGAATCACGTTCGTCTCCCTCCTCCCCTCGATCCACCTTAACCTCCTCCTTCCACTTGCACTCAGCTCTGATACTCTCTCAGAACCCAATGGCATGGAACCAGCCTCATCCCTGTTCCCACTTCTCATTCGACTCCCACTCATCCTTCCCTCACCCCATCGGAGCACGACCCAGATCCCACGCCTCGCCAACCTCCCACACCCAGTATGTCTCCCATCTCGTGTGATACCATACTGACAGTAACGTAGGCAACCATTGGTGACCGGGACATCAGTTCTGGGCCTCAAATACAAAGATGGAGTCATGCTAGCCGCCGACAACCTCGGTACGTTCACCTTTCTTCTCGAGGTGAACCCGATAACCGGGTGTGATACAGCGTCCTACGGCACCCTCGCCCGATTCCGCGACATCCAGCGTCTCCACCCGCTCGGGAATCATACCGTCCTGGCCGTAGCTGGTGACATGAGTGACTATCAGTACCTCAAGCGGGACCTCGACTCAATACTGTGCGCACCCCCCTTGCCCTTTGTCATGTGACTACCGGTATTGATGAGGTGCAGGCGAGAAGAAGAGGCGCTAGCTCTGAGCGACTCGCATCCCCCCTTGTCCCCGGCCAACGTGTACGATTACCTTGCGAACCTGTTTTACGCAAGACGGAGTAAGATCAACCCGCTTTGGAACGCTGTGCTGGTGGGTGGATGGGATCGGGCGAAGAAGGAGAGGTGGGTTGAGCGGTCACACTATCACCGGAACAAGGCTGATCGTCATATTTTTCTCTCCCTCTCTTCCTGTCGACGCCGATCGGACACAGCTTCCTTGGATACGTCGACCTCCTCGGGACCACCTATTCCGCCCCTACCCTGGCGACAGGCTTCGGCGCCGCCATCGCCCAACCCCTCCTTCGCGAGGCATACGAAGCGAAGATGGGTTTCGATGGGAAGGGCGAGTTGATGACTGCCGAGGAAGCGGAGAAGCTCTTGGATGAGTGCATGAAGGTCTTGTTCTATCGTGATGCCCGGAGTCTCAATAAGGTACGTTTATCGCGGTGATGGTAAGCGATGCTGGGAATGGGCTGGGGCTCATGGGTTGGAATAGTATCAAGTCGCGACTGTTACCGAGGATGGAGTAGAGATTGGGGACAGTAAGAGCGCGGAGACTTATTGGGGGTTCGCGGAGGGTTTGAGAGGATATGGGGCGCAGACGCAGTAGATGGGGAGATATATACAACATGAGAATACTCGCTGATCTGATGGGTGGATTGCTGACTGAGCGGCTGGCGGAACTTGTCTAACGTTCAAACTTTACTCATTTCCGCTTACGCGACTATCGAAGTAGCGAGCGCCGGGAGAACCAGATTTCACAATGTGCTGACGGTCCTTCCCGCTCGTCCGAGCTCAACAACCCTGAAGCTCTTTGGAAGCGAGAAATGGACGCATCGCTTTGGCGAGCCATGGGTCTCATTTAGATGTGGTGGAGTGTCTCAGGGAATTTCTGTCCAAAACAGGCTTCCTATGTTCGCGGAAACTTTACGCACTTGAGGAATGCGTTCCAATCTCGATCTGATCGCCACTACGCTCCAGGACGTCGTAAGCGCCCTCAAAAGCAAGCCAGTCACCACTCAGAGTCTCGTCAAGGACTCCCTTGATTTCTCCTGCCTCATAGATCAGACTTAGCATTCAGAATGCTCAGCAAGCTCATCGAACCTAGTCGACCTCAGCTCTTTGGATACCTCGATGCTTACAAACAAAGGCTGTCAGTATTGGCTAGATCTTGCTCACTCAAGTGGGAAGGAAGATCAAGCAGACATGGAAGCGTTCAACCTCTTTGATACAGTCAAAGATGACCCTGAGAAGATTGTAGATGACCATTGCCCTAATACCACAGTGGGCTTCCAGTCAACTGGAGAAGGTGGATCCATAATACCGCCTCCAATTGGTGGACTACTGTCACGATCGTGAATTGAAGCTCGGATAATATCGCCGAACATCGCCGAACATCACCGAAGATAGGCCTGGAAGACGATGTATAAAAGTGATGGACTTGAGAGTCGGGAGGACCAGCGATTCGAGATTAAAGTAAAAAGTCACTATAGTTACCTAGCCTACTCATAGCCTCTGCATCTCTAGCCCACGCTACTCGACCGGCACTTAACTCGGCTACACCCACGCGTGTCCTCGAGTTATTCCAGCCAAGTTCGACCACGGTAGTCCAACTTTGCCGAAGCTCAGACGACCGTCGCCGATTCTAGGAGCTGAGCGTCGGGCCTATTGCTGGTCGACGTAGCACCGTGACAACTACCCCTGGTCAGTCCATTTGACCATCAGCAATAAACCCAGGCCATGGTTCGAGTCAGCATATTCCCCCATGGTGAACCTTATGGAGTGTCTATCCCTCCCCTGTCCAAGCGGGGGAAGGAAGGAACACCTGCTGGCATCATTTGAGCATGCTTTGAATGGCAAGACATTCGCATCCTGAGGAAGCCTATACAGGGCTAATGGTGGGAATCCCTAGACCAATACCCAACGCATTGCCCTAAACGTAATGTCTAGGCTGTTGACAGCAGAAGATGCACCTCGGGCAACATAGCTTGGTATTGTAAACAAGTCAGCTACTATCCTTTTATATACTCTGCAACGAGGCACTTTGTAACTGTTCGGTAACAGCCTTTGATCCTGCTCCCTCTGAATGTCCTTTCCTTGCACTTCACACTCCTAGTAGTACAGTCATTGAGCAACCCCCCCGCAAGTCAGATCAAATTATCAGCAATTGATTACATATAAACATTGTACAGAACAGGCTTGAACAGAACGGGATAATGCGTGCCAACCTGAATCTAGTATCTGCGACCCTCAAGGACATTGTTGTTGCCCTTGAGACCGGAACGGTCACAAGTCACTGCCTTGTCCAACACTACCTTGGTAAGTATTAAAATCTCTGGTCAAGTTGACCAACAATTGCCACATTGCCCAGCAAATATCCACGCCAATAATCTTGAAAGCGTGAAGCTCCATGCTGTCCTGCAGACCGCACCAGAGGACAAATGTTAGTCAGGTTTGGAAAATGGCAGTCCCCCACATTGACTCAATACATAGTGATGAAAGCGGCCAAGAATCTTGATGATCAGCGCCTAAGTGGTGAAACCAGGAGCAAGTTGCATGGTGTCCCTATCATTCTCAAGTCATTTCTTCTCAGGAGCCATAAAAGATATGCTGATGCTCTAGTCAGGGACTCGATCTATACTCATCCTGATTTGGGGATGGAGACAACAGCAGGAACAATTGCTCTCTGTCAGTATTTACATCTAGTAGATCCATACCGCATTTCCAATACTGATATGAAGATATCTGAAGTGGGCTCCAAGGTCCCTTGCAATGCCCAAGTGGTTGATAATCTAGTGGCAGCTGGAGTCATTGGTATGAGATAAATTCTGACTTGACTTTAAGCAGCTCATAACCTGCAGTCCTTGGTAAGGCCAATATGTCACTCCTGAGCAGCATGTATGGAGACAAAACACCTCCTGGCTGGTCAGCTCGAGGTGGTCAAGTCAGGTCTGCATATGGGCCGGAAATGGCTGTTGGTGGTAGTTCCACTGGGAATGCTGTGGCACTTGCTGCCGGTTTCTGTGCAGGCTCGATTGCATGTGAGACAGACGGTAGCATTGTGGGTTTGCTTGTCATGTCAGAAGTGGACAAATTAATGATTGCTGATTGTGATGTCAGGTTCATCCTGCAGGACATGCGGGCCTCTATGGCTTGAAGCCGACCCCAGGTACTGTGCCAAGTGATGGGGTCATCAATATCAGGTATGTTTGTCAAGAGGAACAACCTTGAAAGCCTCACAACCATTCAGTTCCCGGCAGGACTGTATTGGTCCAATGGGCAAATCGCCATGGGATGTGGCCGCCCTTCTCAGTCAAGTGACCCAAAACGGGATTGACTACACCAAATGTACTGCTGAACGGCAGCCTTGGATGCTAGGTGTAGTGCAAGGGCCTTTTGTGCACCAAACGCCTGAAACTGAAGCGATGTTCAAAACTGCTTTGGAGACCCTTGGCCGTTCAATTGAACTCACGCCTGTGATCCTTCCAGATACAAACGCAATCTATGCCAACTCAGGCAAAGAGGGTTGGAAAGATGGCAAGTGGATTGGGCCATTGCGTGACCTGCTCCTGGTGACAGAGCTGTGTGAGGCTCTGAACGATCATCTGGCATGCCTTTCAAACTGCTCCATCACAAATCTCAAAGACTTGATAGCCTGGAACACTGCCCATCCTGTATGTCAACACTTCTTAATCAAGCTGATCATATAGGATCTGGCATATCCTGATACCTCAACAGGTAATCCACAGCTCTGGCTTGACCTTGCCCTGGAATCTGGTGGGAAGAAAGATTTTGCCTATCAAGAAGCTCTGAGTAGAGTCCGCAAGACTGCTGAGAATGTCAAACAGATCTTTGAAGCCAAAGGATTGGATGCCATTGTGGGATGTGCTCAGACTGGAGAAAGCAGAAGTTTTTCATCCCTAGCAGCTTTTTGTGGGCTTCCCATTGCAGGTCAAGAGCTCTTACAAACTGTATTATTGCTTACAATGCTGGTCATACAAAGGCAACCGTCCCTGCTGGGCTGCTAAGTGATGGTGAGCCTTATGGGCTGCTCTTCATGGGTAAGGAAGGTGGTGATTCTACTTTGATCAGCATCATGTGAGCCCAATAAGCCCAGCCAACAAGTACTGATATAGGCTATTCATAGGGCAGCATGTGAGAAGATATTCCCAACAAGGCCAATGCCATCAATGTAGATACATTTGCCTGTGTAGACATGCCATGGCATGTTTAATATCCACTTCTGGCAAGTGTCGAGCCTTGGTAAACATCTCATGAATGCAATTCCCACCAGAACATTTGACTTAACAACATGAAGATGTCTCCACAAGATTAAGATGTCTCATTGGATCATGCATTCAAGAGCAATACTTCTCCTTGGACATGGCCACCATGATAGGATTTGCCAACACCCCCGTTCCATAAATTCAATAGCAAGTGTAAATACATTGCTCAGCTAAGATCCTTTCAATCATCCGAGATAAATGGAGCTGCGGAGCACCATGGCAGATTGATATGGCTGAGAGACCATGCCAGTGGATAACAGGAACATGGATTCATGAAAGATCAGCCACACGCAAGTAGGAACGCTTTGAACCCGAGAGCTGTAATCTTTTATCAATCACAAGATGTCTGAACGGATGAATCTTCTCTCTGCGTCATTGCAGGGAATTGTGGATTGCCTTGAGAATGACCTGGTCACAAACCAAGATCTGTTTCAACAGTATCTAAGTGAACAACACAAACAGAGTTCCAGGAAGGCTTTGAGTCATCCAGATGGCATTTTGTTTGCGGAAACTATAGAGATGACAATCTGTAGGGCGAAGCAACTTCATTATCGAAGGCACCCGATTTGATATACCTCCAACCACCCCTTGCCATCATGCTTCGTCGAGGTGAAGCGGCCACCACCTTATGCTTCTTCTGTGCAACACAATTTTGTGAGGTGCAATAGCCGTGGCTTCTTTGCTTTTCAGCCTGTCAAGGCATCCTGAGTAGCACCATAGTGATTTTGTCTTGATCCAATACATCACAATTACACAGTACAGCCCGATTTGACTGAGCACTCTTATCCGCTCATATCTGCTCATATGAGTATCACCTTAGCTTATATGAGAATCCCGTGGATGTGTAAGGTGTTCACCAGCGCTCACCAAATCTCGTATGGTATTCATATGAAGAATTCACCTGGCGTGCACAGCATAGGAGGAGGAGGTCAAAAGGTTGCCCATAACACAACATCGCAAATCCCAGTCCTCATCAGGTCACAGTCCTGAATGTCCAGTAAACAAGCCCGAGACATTCTGCATCACAATCTAGCCTGTGGAGAACCTTGCTTTCCATGGCAACTCAGATGAGAACTCACAACAAGGCTTTGACCACTCGGTTGCAATTGCTGGCAAGAGGGATTCAGCCTTCTTTGAGGCACTTTCTACTATGAAGAGAACCAGTGCGGCTGTGGAGGAGACCATTGACGAAAATGATCTCGATGTTCTGGTCAGCTTTGTCCGTACTGGAGAAGGTGGATGCATCTCAACTCTTGCAACTGGTGGAGGCCTACCTATCGTGAGTCCCTTTGGAGCTGCCTGAGGGAGTCACTGATGTTTCTCAGGCAACTGTCCCTACTGGTGTCATGAGGAATGGAGAGCCATATGGTATCATAATCCTTGGCAAGAAAGGTGATGATCAAATGGTGCTGAGAGTCATGTGAGATTTTGGGCTAGACATAGAGGAATCTGACTTAGTATTAATCAGGGCAGCATGTGAGCGCACCTTTCCAGCAAGACCACTTCCTTTCTTCTTGTGATCCAGGAAGCTAGTATAAGCCTGTATGCAGAACACCTAAGGCTTCCTCCCTGTATGCAGTCCAGTGGCAAAACTTGGGAAACAAGGAGTCACATGTGATGCCACTCAATTGGCAGGCTCATATCACATGGGTTTCACCCAATATAGATGACATTTCTGAGTCCGAGACTTGTAGGACTGATGTGGGAACCAGGAACATGATGCTGATAACGGACATCTCCGCACGCCGTCAAGATCTCGTCCATGGCTCTCTCTGCTCTCTCCCTTGATGCACAGTCTATGATGATGGAGTATCGCACCCTTGACAGCTGAAGATTGAGTAGTGCTTGCACAGGCGACGAGGTTGGATGCCGAGCGCGCTCGAGGGGACGTCGGGAGCAGACTGCATCGAATACCGATCCTCATCAAGTGGGTATAGGCGTCCAGCTTGAGACAGGTCGGGCTTATGTCCATAGGGATACCATCGCGACGCATCCGGATATGGGAATGGAGACTACAGGCGGGACCATCGCGCTTCGTCCGTCCCAACCCTCATTCTCTGTATTCTCGCTTACCCACATCCAGGCGGATCGAAAGTACCTGCCAGTGCAGAAGTAGTCGATCATCTCGTAGCCGCGGGCGTCATCAGTATATCCCTCCTGAGTCTGACCAGACACGACCTGACGCCACCGTCTAGTCCTGGGCAAAGCGCACTTACTTGTCCTTGGCAATCTCTGTGGTCTCGATACGCCCCAACGGCTGGGCCCCTGCCGGTGGACAAACGCTTTCCACGTACGGGCCCAGTGTGCTCGATCCGAGTGGAAGCTCGAGCGGGAGTGCCGTGGGCCTTTCTGCGGGATTCTGTGCTGCGAGTGTCGGTGGGGAGACAGATGGGAGTATAGTAAGCTGTTCCCGTAGGAGGGTTGGACTTCATGACCTGACAGATTGATCGGTTCGATTAGATGGGCTGCGAAAGCTGCCGGGCTATTCGCATTGAAGCCCACGATCGGGCTCGTCACTTGCAATGGAGTCATCTCAATTTCGTACGTTCACCTCAACAAAGCTCAAGCGGAAGCTGAAGGGGCCTGCAGCTACCGGCAAGATTGTCTCGGACCTCTCGGCAAATCTGCATGGGGCGTTGCAGCGCTCCTCGAGACAATGCTTCCGTCACCCGCATCTTACGTACATTTCGCTGGTCCACCCTTCGACGATAACACACGCTACAAGCTCGGTATCGTTCGTCGCGGTTTCCCGCCTGATGACAATCGGGGCAGCAAGTGCGATTGCGCTGAGGAGGCGATAAAACTATTCGAGCGGAATGCAATATTGCTGAAGGGTGGAAAGATGGTCGATGCGGCGCATATCGAGGATATCGAAACTATGGGCTGAGAGCTACGGCACCACCCATCCTGCCGGAGGGGCGAAGAACTGGGCGAAGTCCAAGTCAGGATTTCTGCTTGTTACGGAGCTTTATGGAGCGATCAACGATCATCTCGCCTCGATATCGGACCGCGATCTGAAGAGCATCGAGGATCTGGTTGAGTGGAATGAGGCGCATCCCGTACGTCTTGTGGTCGAGACATGCTGATCAATAGGATCAAGCATTCTTAGATCCGAATCGAACGACAAGGATGGCTGAGACGAGCTGTTCAGACGAGAGGCGTCAAGTCTGGAAATTACGCTACGACCCTAGCCGGAGTCCAAGGACTAGCTGGGAAGGTCGAGGCGGCATTCGACGAAAAAAATGTTGACGTCCTGGTCTTGCCGGGAGGGCTGAAGTCTGGGACGAGGGCTCCGACAGTCGCAGCTAGCGGGGGCTTCCCAATCGTGAGTCTGATGGACTCGGCTAAGTCCCTCACAGGATAAAGCTGACAGACATCGAGGCAACGGTCCCGCTGGAAGTATTGTCGAACGGTGAACCATACTGAATGTATCTCATGGGACGGAAAGGTTCGGACGGGACTATGATTGGAATAATGTGAGGACATTTCTCCTCGATCGGGCATTGCTGAACGACGTACGAGAAAGCTTTCCCGGCGAAACAGGTGCCGTCGTCACTCAAAAAGAGATGATGCATGGGAGATCGCGGACATAAAAAGCTAAAGTCAAATACGAGAAAAGGTTGATCGTAACACGTGTTATCACTGGTTCACGCTAGGGACCCATAAGCTAAGACGACTTGCATCGGACAGAAAGAGGTCTCAGCTTGTGATAGAGGTTGAGCAGGTAGTTTGGGAAAAGGTTTGCATGCTGTAGCGGAAATGTGCAATGCAAGCAAATATGTTCGAGTCTACTGTCCAGCAAGCGGCTTTCATGGGACCAGTGGAGTCCTGCCGGAAGCTACACTTATTTTGCTACACGTATATTAAGTCTACCCAATAAGGTTGAGTTTATGAACCTTACTGGATGCCGGGATTTGAGCCCCAGTCCAGGAGTGCGCTTGATTGAAACAGGCCCGACGTCCTTGCTGCTGCTGTCTATGGCATGGTCAACAACTTGGCAATAGAGGCTGTGTGGAACCTGTCATGACTCACAATACTTCCATCTGTCTCACATCCGATTGAAGCTGAGCAGAACCCAGCCGCAAGTCCCACTCCACTCCCAGTGGAACTACCGCCAATCGGGAGACCAGGACCATATGCCGACTTGGTTTGACCCCCTCTTGGTGACTGTCACGATCGTGAATTGAAGCTCGGATAATATCGACGAACATCACCGACAATAAGCAACCAGTGCTTATCTCCGGCATTGTACTCTGAAACGGGGTGCAACCTTGTTCATTGTACTACGAAACGA
>JAABUL010005002.1_pt1 | contig 17041 bp, 19 predicted proteins | sample 5559151 | NCBI WGS metagenome assembly JAABUL01 (sample SAMN10711876, study PRJNA513368) | rock metagenome | isolation source: Antarctica rocks | place: Antarctica: Victoria Land, Pudding Butte sud | reverse complement strand
ATGAAGAAAGTGCTGAACAACGGGAAGAAGTGCTGGGGATGGCCCGAAGGGTTCAATAGGGGTGCGCTAGGTCCAAACTAGGCATAGCGCCATCTGGACCCTGGCCGGTTCAGGCATGTTCGTAACACAGAGGAGTGAACAATATATTGAATGAGAATATTGGCAGAGTTGCCAGGCATTTACATAGCCTGCATGTTAAGAGACATAGAACAGGTTGCCGTTCAAAAGAAATGCGGACTGATCAGAAGATGTGCAGGCTTGATATCTGGTTCAGTGTCTCGCAACGATATCTAGTGATAATAGAGAAATTAAATGTACATAATATATCACAAAAGTCGTGATTCTCAGCCGCATTATCAGGTTTCCTAACCGTAGACAAGATATCAGTCTCGAAAATTAGACTAGATTGATGGAGAAGAACTAAATGGAAGACATGGACGATTAAAAAGGACGTCAAGTAGATTCTTACTGAGATGAAGGATCCATTTTCCGCAATCACCACCTTGATCATCGACAAAAAGAACATCCATAAGCTTCGTGGAGAGGAGTTGTTGAGGACTTATGCAAGTCAGAATTCAAACATGTATATTCCTTTTTTTCCCTCGGCTCCACAAGCATTAGAACTAAGTTTGAGCGATAAAATCCAATCAGCTGTTCAGGATCGCCGTGCAGAATCCCTTGGGTATCGCATGGAAGCCCAACGCATCAAAGATAATGAACAAAGACTTTATCCTACGAAAGAATGTAGAGCACTTTGATAGAGAAATGTCCGCATGTAGAGAGCGTAGCAGTGAACCTAAGGTGACACGTATTTCTGTCGGCAGCCGGGAGGATCAGGGTCCAGTACTCAACTTCCCCGGTGAACCACCTGAACGTCCGTTTCAATCACGACTGCTAAGGTCTCGTGCCGAAAATTTCCAGAGTCAACGCTCTAGCACCTGCATATCTAATGCGTGATCCACGTTCTATAGGACCCTCCAACCAGAATCTAGGGCGCCATCCCTTAGTAAATCTCTGCTGATACATTCCAGTCCCCACACTGTCATTTCTATAACCAAACCTATCTAGACGGGCTGCTACCGGTCAGCCCACAATACCGGCATCATTCCTTCCTCAACTCCTCTAAGCTCTGTCACTATCCCTCTCCGCACTCTTGCGTCCTCCAAATATCCAAGAAACGAGCACTCGGCCTCGCTGCTTGAGTCGCCCAACGAAAAACAGGCCAGTCGGCGTTCCTCCGACTCTGCAGGATCAGACTTCTCTCTCTGGAGTGATACGGGTGATCTAGCCGAGCAGCTCGCAGACGAAGAGGATCCTCTGCAGATCGACCTTCGGGGGTCCGTCGACAACGGCGCTCCTGGGGGTTCCGGGTCGAAGCCCCAACAGCGGCCCCCCAAGCGCGTGCATTACTCACAGCAAGACCATCTTGACCGTAAGAACACCAATCCTGGAATCAGTAAAGAAGCTATCCAGATCCCCGAGCCTACCGCCAGGCATATTAGTCAAACGGAAAAGGTCGTCGCTACCATCATGTCGGGGGACCGGCAAGCAAGCCACATGCACGGCTTGACGGGGAAGCCACTCTTGTAAGCTGCGACTGCTATGGTGTATCATGGGAAGTACTAATTCGCAGTAGATATTTTACAAGTGTATTCGTGTCTCTGGGAGTTTTTCTATTTGGGTATGATCAAGGAGTTATGTCGGGAATAATAACGTAGGCTAATCTAAGACATTACCATTTGAACTGGGCTAATTGCTCTGGGTATTCTAAAGGGGAAATTACTTCAAAGACTACTTCAACCAGCCGACAGCAGCGGAGATCGGGACTATGGTAGCCATCCTCGAGGTTGGGGCATTCGTTGCATCTCTCTGTGTGGGGCGAATAGGTGATATGATTGGCCGCCGAAAGACTATCTTATATGGCTCGGTCGTATTTTTCTTTGGCGGACTTATCCAAACGTTTTGCAATGGGATGCCAATGATGATTCTCGGACGTATCATTGCTGGTCTTGGCGTTGGTGCTCTATCAACGATTGTGCCGGTCTATCAGTCCGAAATATCACCTCCTCATAATCGGGGCAAGCTTGCTTGTATCGAATTTACTGGTAATGTCAGTGGATACGCTGCAAGTGTTTGGGTCGACTACTTTTGCAGCTACATTCTCAGCAATTGGTCGTGGCGTGTGCCACTGATGCTCCAATGTGTGATGGGCGCTCTCCTTTTTGCAGGCAGCTTCATCATCTGTGAATCGCCGAGGTTTGTGACTAGAAACAATTCCAAAGCTTCCTTGGATACGCGTTGACGTTGCTCAGATGGCTACTTGACAACGACCACGATGAAGAGGGCATTCTAGTTATTGCCAATCTGTATGGAGGTGGAGATATCCACGATGATAAGGCCAGACAAGAGTACCGTGAAATCAAGATGAACGTGCTTCTCCAACGACAGGAAGGAGAAAGAACTTACACGGAGATGTTCAGAAAGTATTATAAACGCCTCTTCATTGCCATGTCCGCACAGGCCCTTGCGCAGCTCAATGGAATCAATGTCATCTCGTATTATGCGCCGCTCGTCTTCGAGTCTGCCGGCTGGGTGGGTCGCCAGGCCATTCTCATGACAGGTATCAACGCCATCACCTATCTGCTCTCGACAATCCCACCATGGTACCTTGTTGACCGATGGGGCCGCCGTATCATCCTTCTTTCAGGCGCCATTGCCATGATCATATCGCTTTCTGCCATTTCGTACTTCATCTTCATTGACATACGTGCTACGCCCCAGTTGACCGTCCTCTTCGTGATGATATATAACGCGGCCTTCGGCGCTTCATGGGGCCCAATACCCTGGCTGTATCCTCCTGAAATTTTACCACTCAGCATCCGAGCTAAAGGAGCTAGTCTCAGTACGGCAGCTAACTGGGCCTTCAATTGGCTCGTTGGGGAGATGACGCCAATACTTCAGGAATGGATCAAATGGCGATTGTATCTTGTACATGCTTTTTTTTGCGCTGTTAGCTTCGTTCTTGGTATGTGCACACTCCAAAAGCCCTTTCTTTTCGAACATTACTCACCTATGCCAAGTATATTTCCTATACCCCGAAACAGCCAATGTTCGTCTAGAAGACATGGATTTGCTATTCGGAGATGCCACCACCGCTATGCCGACACCTGCTCAGCATGCTGAAGTGGAGTCTTTAATGTCTGGCGTCGGATCACCCGTTCCCTCCCTCGACATTCGAAGAGGCATCCCTGGCAAACTTGGTCCGGATAACGCCATCCCAGGCCTTGACATTAATCCTCCAAATGCTCCCGTTGAAGATGGGAAGCCCCGACTGCCTGACGAATCTCGCTCCGAAGGAATTGGAGGTTGGATCTCAAGGATGACTAACCGGAGTAAGAAGGATGATAAGACCAGTAACGGCGAGGCTGGAGCATATAGACGGCTGGGACAATACGACGACTGAGGGTTGACTTTGGGCTACATCCGCTGACGCCGTTTTCGTCCAAATTTGGAGTAATCAACGGCATAGAGGGATATTGACTTTTATGAATATTTGTTTTGGGTGGTTGACATAAAGCATGATTCCCAGCATCGGACGAGGTTCGATGGCTTGCGTAGCACTTACATATTAACTATATCTGGACAATTCCACGTCCCTAAGCCACGTCTGAACTGGTCTTTGTGCAAGACATCCACGCAAGTCCTAAAAACTGGCGTACACCAATTTTGCGGCCTAGCAACGGAATAGCCATCTCGGAATCAAAACTGTGGCATCTGTGAGCATATAACCAGTACTCGTGACGTCACCAGCGCAAAGTACCAGCGATATCAACTAAGCTAGAACTTGGGAAGCCTTTGGATAAGGGCAGTTGCAAAGCAACAAAACTAGGGACGGGCAACTCGTATACGAAGCTCTGTTGGTAGTTGGCTGTAGGTAGAATTTCTAGCGAACATGCTGATTGGTATCAAACTAGATACTCGATCCCTTGTCCTTGGGGGACCATGTTCGGGACCGGACTTCAGTTCTCTACTCATGAGTTGATTGATCTTAGATTTGGATTTATCCTGCCCAAGACAAAATGTCGCCTGACAGTTGTGGCTATATACGACCTTGCTTTGACCGCCGCAAGATGCAGTTAAGAACAGCGCCAAAAAGTGCCGCATCACTATGAAGCAGCGTCTAGAATTGCCATTATGCTCAATATACCATTTATACGGCCTCGCTTTCTACTTCATGGTTCTCTCGCGACGGATGTCACGGCACAGCGACCGGTTTCCGCATGTTTGCCTACACTCAGCACAGCTGCTGCTTCTGACAAACCTTTTCTTCCTGCTTGACCTCTATACCGCCTGGCTCACCAGGGATTACTGCTGGATTCGATAAGCCATGAACTGCGTTAGGGCAGACATGTAAGCTAACATGTTTCGAGATTAGTGTGACTCCGCGAATCATTGAAAGGCGGAGCTTCAGACTCTGAAGTTCAGAGTCTTCAGGCGGCAGGAGGTTGCAGCTTTGTGGTGGATATCCAGGTGGGGGAGATGCATGTATTTACGGAATATGTGATGCTACTTGAAAATTCTTTTCGTGCTATACGTTGTCGAAACTTACTATGTGACACTGGACTTTGAAAATCTAGACATAAGGTCCTCGAGCCAGTGACAATGAGTCTCTCTCATATCTAGTCATGGGACAGGGATCTTGGATTTTATATCTTCATTGTTAAGGCAGCAAGCGTTGTATCCAGCCGATGCGTAGAAAGGGTAAGACGAGAAGATAGCAAGATGATTATCTTTTTAAATCGTCCGATGGGTCTTCCTTTTCGCACCATCAGTTAATCACGTGCTGTGCCCCGTCAAAATTATACTAGCGCGAATCGATGATCTACGGGCGCCAGTCGCGGACTTTTTGGCGGAGGAGCTGAGGCTGACAACACGTTGGCAACAATAATTTACGGCGCCCAACCGTGATAGCAGGGAGAAGATCGTTCTTCAAAGAGCTTGACTCCTCCTATGCGCTGAGTCCAATTGTATCAATCCACCCGTCATGACCATATAAGCCTGTCCGATCCTACAATTCTCTACACTCTTTTCAGCTCCGTCCGCCCCAGTTCCCCTTGCTTGAGGTTGAGGCTCTCTGTGATTGGCACCCCTTTTAATTTTCAAATCCTCTCGACGTCTGGTACTTTCCCTGAAAGTTGATTTTCAGCATGGCGGCAAGCCACGCTACAGGTGCAGCGCCGGATGGGTATGATCTTAGGAGGAGGAACGTCCCTAGCCCTGAAAAGAGCAATGGCAGCATTTCCTCTCCACAAACCGAGATTGACGAGAAGAAGTCCCAGAGGGTAGGTGCTCGACTATCCACCTGGCAAGACAATGCTAACACGTACCACCTCTATAGCCCCGATCATCAGTCTTATCGACACTGGACGAATACGAATTCCTAATTGCACCGCTCATCTTTACAGCTATATCATTCTTTACACGAATGTATAGAATAGGCCTATCGAACATAGTGACCTGGGATGAAGCCCAGTAAGTGGAGCTCTTGCATGTGGCCTACCCTTTTATGTCTTCGATATAAAGGTAGCTGCTAATACCTCTGTGTAACAGCTTTGGCAAGTTTGGCTCACACTACCTCAAACGAGAATTCTACTTCGATGTCCACCCTCCCCTAGGCAAAATGCTGGTCGGGCTTTCAGGTTACCTTGCTGGCTACAATGGCTCCTTCGAATTCAAATCAGGTGACACGTATCCGGAAGAAGTCAATTACACCTTCATGCGGCTGTTCAATTCTACCTTTGGCGCACTTTGCATACCGGTGGCATACTACACTGCACGAGAGCTGAACTTTAGGAGACCGGCAGTGTGGCTCGTCACCATGATGGTACTCTTTGAGAACTCATATGCAACGATCTCGAGGTTTATTCTCCTGGATTCGATGTTGTTATTCTTCACCTTCACTACCGTGCTCTGCTGGGCGAGATTCCACCGATTGCAGAAGGACAGCTTTTCACCGGAATGGTTCATATGGCTCTTTCTTACAGGGATCAGTATAGGTTGCGTCTGTAGTGTTAAAATGGTTGGACTATTCTGTACGGCGCTTGTCGGACTCTACACTATTGAAGACCTATGGAACAAATTTGGGGATCTAAAGATGCCAAAGGCAAGCGTGGACCAGGCCCTTTTTTCCTCTTGGCTAACAATTCGTAGGTCGAATTTGCCTCGCATCTTGTGGCTCGAGTCGTTGGCCTTATTGTCATACCATTACTGGTCTACATGTTTTCGTTTTATATTCACTTCCTTATCCTGGAGAACAGCGGTCCTGGCGATGCGCAGATGAGCTCACTTTTCCAAGCAAACCTCCGGGGTACCGAGGTCGGCAAAGATAGTCCACTCGAAGTTGCTTATGGCTCCCGAGTTACACTGAAAAACATGGGCTATGGCGGTGGCTTACTTCATTCCCATGTGCAGACATATCCCGAGGGGTCCCAACAGCAACAAGTAACCTGCTACCATCACAAGGATGCCAATAACGATTGGTTCTTCTACCCGAACCGAGAACAGCCCCTCTATGACCCTGAAGGAAATCTTTCCTTTGTAGCTGACAAGGACGTTATTCGACTGATTCACTCCCAGACTGGCAGGAACCTCCACTCTCATGCAGTCTCAGCACCAGTTACGAAAGGAGACTACGAGGTCTCTTCTTATGGTAACACCACTATAGGTGATGAAAAGGATCACTGGACCGTTGAAGTTCATGACGACGCAGCGTCTCGGGATAGATCAAAAATCAGAACCCTGACCACATCTCTAAGGTTCAAGCATACATCTCTCGGATGCTATTTGCGCGCCGGCAACGTCAATCTCCCCCAATGGGGTTTTAAGCAGATTGAAGTGACCTGCGCAAAGGCCAACAAACCATCAGACGTCTATACTCACTGGAACATTGAATCTCACTGGAATGAAAGACGTAAGTTTCTTTTTCTCCTTTGCTACAAGCAACACCAACTGATACACCTGTTCTAGTCCCGGCTGGCGACCCTGGCTCCTACAAATCCCCATTCCTCCGTGACTTCATGCATCTCAACGTCGCTATGATGACTTCCAACAACGCCCTCGTCCCTGATCCTGACAAACAAGACGACCTCGCCTCCCAATTCTGGCAGTGGCCCATCCTCAATGTCGGCCTCCGCATGTGCGGTTGGGATGATCATATCGTGAAATACTTCTTGCTCGGAAACCCGTTGGTGTATTGGGGGAGTACGTTTTCCCTGCTAGCGTTTGGGGCATTGGTGGCCTGGTATCTTGTGCGATGGCAGAGGGGCTACGACGAGCTGAAACAAGCGGACATTGACCAAATCCATTACGGCGGGATGTATCCCATCCTCGGATGGGTATTGCATTACCTCCCCTTCGTCGCCATGGCGCGAGTGACATACGTCCATCACTACTACCCAGCGCTCTACTTTGCCATCCTAACGACCGGCTTCATGGTCGACTGGGTGACGGCGCCGCTGGCAAGGAGGGACAAGAGATTTGAGTGGGTGGTGTACGGGATGCTTTATGTGGCTGTGGCGGCGCTCTTTGTGGTCTTCAGGGCAATTGTGTTTGGTATGCAGGGGAGTAGCTCGCAGTGGAGGCATTTGAGGTGGTTTGAGAAGTGGAGGATTACGGATTAGTGGCATGTGAGAGATGCGTATAGGGTTAAGGTGGTGGATGGAGTGTGAGTTGAGGGGAGGGGAGGGGAGGGGGGGAAAGGTTGTAAGATCAGATTGGGAGGTTACTATCTACCGCGTTATGTTGGTATTATTCTATATTTTCCAAGGCCTTGAGAGGTGGTAGGGTTGGAATGATAGGAGTATCTATCTATGGTGATGAGTAAAGGTACAATGGTACTCCGTGTTTTCCTTTCCCTTGAATAGATGCTACGACGGCAAAGCTCTTCTGCCATCGAGCAAGGCACGATAGTTTACGGGACCGGTAAAGGATCACTTGGTATCGTCTGTACGCCTAGACGGACGAGAAAGATATTTCAGCCTAGTGACGGCAGGCACCTGACAAGCCCTTTATAAATAAGAACAGGGATAACGGATTCGAGAAAACGCTACACACACCACGCAATGCCCATGCCCTGTACATGTACTGATCTGCGCCGTTCGCGCCTATCGTACAAACACCGCGACTCCTTGACTTAGCACCAGTGGGGCCTTTGCTGGTTGTTCGTTCTGTATGCAACATGTTGAAGGTCGAAGATCTGCGTCGTCCTTGTTCAGCAGCCAGGGACTGAGAACACTTCGCTTTCTCGTCAGCAACATCCCCCACCCCAACCCCCCTCCTTCTTCCCCACCACGTCATTCATCCCCAGCCTCACCGTTCCCCCACTTCCAGTCGCCCTCGCGCCTCCTCCCCCACCCGCCCCTGGCCCTTTGACCCCGCTACGCCGATCATTCAGGTCATACCGTCCCTTTTCCACGTTTTCGTAGATCTTTTGCGCGACTTCTAGAAACGCTTGTTCGACGCCCTCGCCGCTTTTGGCGGAGGTTTCGACGTAGCGGAGGACGTCGTTCTGGGCGCACCAGGCGTGGGCTTCGGCGGTTGTGACGGCGCGGTTGTTTGGGCGATCGAGGCCTTCGGTTGGGTGGCCTCTTGCGCTGGTGTCCTCAGTTTTATCTACTGTGCTCGCGTCTGCGAGATCGGTCTTATTGCCGACGAGGATGACTACGATGCCTTCCTCTGCTATTTGCCGTAAGTCGTGCAGCCAGGAGGTGGCGGACTCGAATGTCGAGCGCCGCGTGATGTCGAAGACGAGGAGCGCCCCGCTGGCTCCCCGAAAGTAGGAGCGTGTGATGGATTTGTACGTTTCTTGGCCGGCGGTATCCCAGAGGGATAGCTTCATGCGTTTTTGTTGGGGTGGGGGTTTCGAAGAGTCATCTGTGGAGGTAGAGGCGGGGGAGGGTCCGACATTGACGATGCGCGAGCCGAACTCAACGCCGATGGTAACGTCGTGGTGGGGGGAGAAGCGGCCTTCACAAAGGCGGATCGTCAGCTGCGGAAGGCGGTCGGTCAGTGGGCGTAGGTTGTTTGGGGTCGAACAGGAGATTGGGGAGGGAGGATTACACTGGATTTGCCGGTCCCGCTGTCGCCGATACAGACGAGCTTTGCGATGTAGTCCCACGGTTGTGACATTTGGGAAAGGCGGGTTTAATTTTGAAGGAGCTTTCCACGGCTGGCGGAGGAAGCTTGGATCAGGTACTGGAATTGGGTAATAGAGAGTGACGTCATAGGGTGCTCGTAGTACGAGTTTTCGCGTTAGAAGAAAATGTAAATGGCAGCTCTGTGGGTGACAGTCTATAAGGGAGACGTATATTTTTTGATCCTTCTTGATGTGAGAAAGGTAAGCTTTTAGTAGATGATATGAAAGATGTCGCCTTGCAGGGCTTGACACGATGTATTTTATGCAGTGCATAATTTAAGCTTCGATTTGGCCGATTTGTGAACGAACATGACTCGGCGACGTCAAAGCAGCACGCGGTTCCAGTACCCTTCTCGTGACCCATCTCCCTTCATCTCTATCCAAAGAGCACTTCTTAATAGACAACTCGACATATTCATTGTTCGGATCTGTGTATGGGCACAGGGTTTCGTATATACAAAGGCGCCCTCTTTCTTTTTCTCTGTCTGCAGCTTCCCCGCCAGCAAGGTAGCTATCTTGTCGTGCATGAACACTGCCCAAACAGCTTCTAGCTGATCTACACCATTCACCATCTGGGCCTAACTGTAACAGAAACTTGCATGTAGTCTTCAAGACTCATCCAGCCCACAAGCATGTTCTCTGAATGTGAGATCGTCCACGGCTTCGCAGTCTGCTCTTAGACTAACACACCGCTCCAGACGCCAGTCGGTTTCTGGCACAATCACAGTCACGAATAGGCTTCTCTCCACAAGAACAGTCTACCAGAAATCCTTTAGAGAGACAACGACGTTCAGATCAGTCGGCAAGGTTTCCGGCCTCGCGATCCGCTTTCCAAAGACCTGGCAACCCTTATCAGGCCAGTGCGTCACACTTTTCCCAATTCCCCTTCGCATCTCGCACGGCTACACCGAACGCCCCACTATTCTACAGCGCTACCGATGACTTTAGAGAACAGGACGATGAGGAAGAGCATGAGAGAGAGGTAGCGGACTTTTACGCTCTGCAGCGGTCAAGGCGGCAATTCGGTGGAAGTCGGTTGGATGAATCTTCCGAAGCTGAAGATGATGCTGGTAGAGATTCGGGTTTGGATGCGAGTGGAGATGGTAGAGATATGGACGAACGGGGGCGGGGAAGAGGCGCAGGGATCAAAAGCTCATGGAGAGGGCCCAGGGCAACCGAAAAAGGCAGGGGACCCGATATCGTATCTGTGGATGAAGGAGAAGCCGTACATCTCTCCAGAGTCGAGAGTGGTGACAGTAGCAAGAGCAAAGGCAACATGGTGGAAGTTGGTCTAGAGAGCACAACGCAGAGCAGTGCAGACGATATGGAAAGAGAGGATCCTCCGGATGACCTGGCTATCGAGATACTACCCGATGATGATCCTCCATCGATACAACAATTCCGGAAGACGCCGAGAGCACCGTTCGACGCATCGTCGCCTTTTGTACCCCAAGAAACAGATACAGATGCCATGTATGGTAGACCTCCCCCACCAGACTCGGATTCATCGTCTGCGCCTCCTACGGTGTCCTACCCTGTGGACGAGCCACCTCGGCATGACACATTCTGGGGAAACCTCTACTTGATATCCCTCGCTGCTCTTATTGCAAGCTATCTACTTGTCTGGCTTCACACCTCAGCGCCTAAACTTCCCTTGGGCGATACAGTATATACTACGTTGAATGCTTCCTATCATCTGCTAGCTATCGATACCCTTGTTGCAGTCATAGTGTCGTTGTTATGGCTAGCTGTTCTGCGATCGTATGTCCGTCCTTTGGTCTATGCGATTCTCATCGCTGTGCCGGTCATCCTTTTCTCCTTCTCCCTCTACCCGCTCATCTCGAGCTTTAAAGGACGGTGGCACGGTGCAAGCGTTCAGGACTCAGCTATGCGCTGGTTCTCGCTTATTCCTGGCATATCGGCAATAGTCTGGGTCTTCGTCGTCTACCGCGGCCGCCACTCCTTCGGTAAAGCCATCGGAATCCTCGAATTCGCATGCCGGATCCTTGCTGCAAACCCAGGCCTCCTAGTTGTTGGTTTTGCAACCCTCATAGGCGTTATAACATGGACATGGGTCTGGATGACCATGTTTACCCGTGTCTTCCTAGGTGGTCACCTCTCCAATGCCAAAACCCTCTTCGTCATAGACACCAGCACCTGGTTCCTCGGCCTCTTCTTCGTCCTAGTCTACCTCTGGGCCCTCGCCGTCGGCGCTGGTATCCAACGCGCCACTACCGCCGCAACAGTCAGCCAATGGTACTTTCACCGCTTGACAGTCCCCGCGCCGACCTCCCGCCAAGTTATACAAGCGGCCTTCGCGCATGCTACCACGACGTTGTTCGGTACAATCTGCCTCTCTACGCTGCTAGCTCTCCTCATCCGCCTCCCTTTCCTCGTCCTCCCACGCCGCTTCCTGGCTCTCATCACGCTCTGCACCTCAACGCTCATTCCTTCCCCACTCGCAACCCTCACATCACCCCTTACCCTCACCTACGCAGCCATCCACTCCCAACCGCTTTTACCTTCCTCCCGCGCCCTCTCCCGCCTCTCTTTCCTCCCTCCCAACAACCCTCCCACGGCCCCAAATTTCCGCCGCCCCACCACCTCCCCCTACTCATCATCTAACCTCCTCCCTTACAACCTCTCCCTCCTCCTCCTCCGCGCAACCCGCTTCATCACATCCCTCGCCCTCGGCTTTGGCGCCTGGGTCAGCACCGCCCGCCAATTGACACTCTCGACCTCCCTCGTCGACACACCCGCCGCGAAGGGTTCCCTCTACGCCTACGTCGTCGGCCTCATCGCCGCGGCTATCGGCTGGGGCGTTCTGGGCGCTATGGATGGCGTGCTGACGGGTGTCGTGGATGCGGCGGTGGTGTGTTGGGGGAGCGAGGTTGGAAGGGGAACGGGCGAGGTGAGGTATTGTCGAGAGGCGGAGTGGTTGTTTGGGGAGGCGGTGGGCGGGGATGAGGAGGCGAGAGGGTTTTTGAGGTAGGGTTGGGGGGCTAGTGGTAGGAGCAAAGAGAGGGGTTTGGGGTAGGAAGGGTTTTAGCGTAGGAGAAGAGGAGAGCGCGTTGGGTTTGGTTTTGAGGAGATTTTGGTTAGGGATGATAGGAAACGTTTTTTTCTGTAGCGAGCGAGTCATTATCATTACGTACAAGCATCTTTTCTATGTTTTGAGGGAATGCTTAGATGATGTGAATCTCAGCCGGTTGCCGGTCCGTTTGTCGAATAGAAAACCTTAGATGTTGGACCCACGTTTTGAGGTCGTGGGGGAGGAGGGCAAGAGCAGCACAGCTTAACCATGCAAAGATTCTTAGTCGAGAGGACGACGTGTGGTGAGGGTGGAAACAGGAATGGGGTAATTGTAGTTGAGGAAGAATGGCTTTTCTGTGTGATAAAACTGCTGCCGTTGAGAGGAACACCAAAGAGTAGCTATTGATCCTTCCTCCTGTCTTGAGAGAAGCCGAAGAAGCAGCAAATGCCAATTCTACACCCTGACGCCTGGCAGCATGCAAAGCACGCACACCTCTCTCTACCCCTAAACCCATCTCATTCTCTAGAGTAACACCATCCTTTAAACCCTCACCAACGCCCCCTTCTCCACTTCGACCACCTACACCCCCTACCTCCCCCTCCCCTTCCCCTGCGCTGCCATCTGCCTTGCCCTCATCCTCCTAAAAGCATCCTCCCCACTCGCGCCCAACGGCCGCGCAAACACGCCCCCACTAACCGCATTACTCCTCGGCACAATCGTATATGTCTTAACCTCGTTCTCGACCCTCGCCCTAAGCGGATTCTTCACCGGTGGCGCCAGCGCTCGTTCTCGAGCCGCTTTCTGTGATTGCAATGCGCTTAGGGCTTGGGATGAAGCGGGGTTGCCGGGGCGGTGGGTTAGGGTTTTGAGGGGGTCGTATTCGGCGGTGGGGAGGTTACGTTTGCGGTAGTCGTCGCTGCGTTTGAGGATGGGGCGGGTCCATTCGCCCATGAGGCGTTCGGCGGCGCGTTTGATGGCGAGTTCTGGTTTTTTGGATTTGGTGTAGAAGAGGACAACCTTGCCGATGCCCGAACTGATCAGGCTCTCTTTATCAACCGGCAGTTTTGCCAAGCTCGCAAAAAGCTCGCGCTGGATGTTGTACGCCGGCAGACTGCCGTCACTCAGCGGCTCCAAGAAGAACCGCACGGATTCCAGCAGGTTGTTTTCCGGATCCACAATCGCGTTTTTTATTACTTGGGTGTTGCGGTTTAGCAAGGCGGTCACTTCGGGAAGGAGGCGGAGCTTGTGCATAGCTGGTTTTGGGGGTATTTGGGAGCGGGCTTCAACGTCTAATTGTGCAGCTTCGGCCATGCGATTGCGGAGGGAAGCAATTTCCTCGTCAGCCATGGAGTTGAGGTCGATTTCGCCGGCGCGGCGGCGGCTTTTGGTGGGGTTCTTGAGGGCTGCGTCCATGGCTCTATCAAGGGCGCGACGGCGTCCTAGGCATGATTTAGCCCTTTGATCCGGAATGGGGACAGATAAAATGCAGTAGACTTACGCTCCTCTGGATCCAGATTGTCCTCATTTTCCGGCGTCTTTTCCCTCACCCTCACCTTCTCCTTCCTCCTCTGCCCTCCTGGCCCCTCAGTAACAGCCTTGACCTTCCGCTTCCTTTTCCCTTCTACCTCCTGTCCTCCGCTAAAGTCATCGTCACTATCATCCGCCTTCTTCTTCTTCAGTTTCTTAGGCTTCTCTCTCTTCTTTTCTTTCTTCTTCTTCTTCACCCCTTCACCGTCGGCCGTGTCTTCATCTCGCTTTCGCTTGTGACGACCGATCAGGCGGACATTGTCTTCGTCGACAGCGATGGCCGGCCGGTCTTCGATGGCAACATTGGCGGGGTCGAAGTCTTCGAACTGTGCTTCGTCGACATCGGAGAGGATCGAGTCGTTGTCAGAAAGGTCGTCCATGTCTGCAGTAGGGTTGGCGATTGGAGCGGCTTGGGGGTCTTGAAAGTCTTCATCAAGTTGGTTGGGGTCACCGGGGTCATGGCCGGCTTCTGGTAGGGGAGAAACGGGGGGTGAGTCTGACATGTCGGACATGGTTGTAGTTGGAGATTGACTGCTGCAGCTCTAGAAATCTGCCCCTTAGCCGAGGGTGTAAATTGAGCTGTAGGTTGGCTTGAAGAGGTTGCTATAGGAGTAGATAGGTGCAATACACTCAACGAAGTGTCGGAATGTGGTGTCAAAAGATGAAGTCGCTATGGTGGATGAAGTGAGGTTCACGACAATGGAATTTCCGAATTCCATAGGGCTGGCTTTAAGCGCGGAATCATGTCTTGGCAGCGAGAACGTTGTACATTTGTAAGTTCTTAACTCTTCTTTGAATCAATTTTAAACAACGTTTGAGGTCATTTCTGGTATGCTTTCAGGTTTGGATTAGCTGATAAGCGCAAAACTTAAGTAATGGTCTTATGAGACATTTATACGGCTGCTGCCGACAACAGCAAGAACGACGATATACCTCGGCGGCGATTGAGAAGTCAAGCTGGCGTTCGATGCTTTTCCATCGGCAGCGCCCTACTGGGAAGGTAAGCTGTTATAGCCGCGACGCAACGTGCCCAGCCCAAGAGACCCGCGTGACCGACTTTCCACCTCGAAGAAAATAAATGTACATTGCGGCGGTGGGTCCTCGGTTCGATGGTAGAACTCCCACAGCGCTCTCATCGCTAATGCAAAATCCTCCCAAGTCATCGTGCCCACTAACGGGTCCACATCCAATACTATATCCAGCGCCCTCATCCAGCGGGAAGGGATTCTCTTTTCATACTTCTCAGTGAGCAGGCCACTGCTTGGTTTCTTTTCGGCGGTCCGATAGGCGCTGTTGAGAAGGGTATCAACGGAGGCTTCTGGGAGGGCGCCTGCGCCGATAGTAATGATAAGGTAGAAGTCAGAGGTGACAGGCCATGTGGTCGTCGGGCCAACATTTAGGGAAGTTTTCGTGGACTCCAAGGCTTGTGTGACTGTCTTATTAGCCTTCGGAGTAAGATTCAGGTTCTGCTGATCTGGCAAGGGGACCTTTTGTTGAAATGGTACCTCATCGGATGAATCATTCAATATAGATATGTTGTACAGGGTTTTTGACCAGTCTAGGCGAACTTCTCCTGTCAATTTTGGGACTTGCTGGCTCGGTGCTGCTGATGCATGCTGGCACAGAAAGGCCAGGCCAGCTAATGATAAGAGAGTGCAAAAACCGCCGAGATGCATGGCTTAATCCCACAGCTCGTCTTTCGAAAGAACCTTCGTCTAAGAGATGGTTTACTGCTACGGGAATAGTTAATCTTTTCTAGACCTGGTTCCAATGTCGCGTAAATGCAACTCCAGTACGCGACATGCCCTTCTCGATACTATCCAGATTTCATTAATTTATTCGCGTATTGGAGTATAGCACGATTTTTCTCGTCTACTTACAAGAACGTATCATGGTTTTTGTTGAAGGAACAGTAGAGACTAAAAGATGAGCAAAGGCTCAGGCAAGAAGAATTACTTGAGCAAGAAGAACTTGTTCAAGATTTGGGACAATTAGGCGATCATACAATTGAGGTACGGAAGCAACGTCAGCAGACTTACTCTCGACCAAAACCACTTGGAAACACCGCGCTCACATTGGATTGAAGAGTGTCATAGCTGATTCGACACATCGCAACGGTCTTCATATATCTGACAATGACATCCAAGGGCTCAAAAATAAGCAAAGTCAAACAGAAGATATCACAGTGCATAAGGCTGTGGGCCAAGAGCGGGTCAAGCGCAAGAAAGCCAAGAAGTCCAAACGCAGGAGGCCCATATCCAAGAGGTAAACCCGACTCCAGTCTCGCAGCCAGGTCGAGATAGGGTTCAAACGGTCATTTCAGCAGCCGAGAAACCATTGAGCGGAGAGACCGCAGACGATACAAAGGTCCGCATAAGTTCAAATTCTGTGAGACGGGCTTCTGGAGGGATATGTCCTTCTTACGTCAACTTATCCGACAAGTCAGAGTCCAAAGAGGTGGCGAAGGAGAGTATAAGGAATGAAACAAGACTTTTCGACAAAAAGTTACGCATGCTGGACCCTCTGTCCGAACCGTCATAGCGGATGGGACAAAGACCATATTTTTGATTGCAGTGGCAGAAATGGATATTAACAATGAGCTCACCGATTCTGCATCGGATGTCCGCCATAAGGCGAAATCTCACTAGGAATGCAGGATGAAAAGAGTTGCACAGACAATATTTTCCAAGTTTACCAAGTGCGAAAGACAGGAGGTATAAGTTAAAGTGATGACTTAGGCCTGCGCAAACAGAATATTCAGGATTTGCAATCATCTGCGAGTACGGCAAAATATCGTGAGAGGCGTTCTACGCATTCTTGACCTTGATCGATAGTTGTAGGTCTATCTCCCGTATTGGCTCCTCTCCATGTTCATGAATAAAACAAGGTTTCCGTTGATGGCCAATATAAAGACCATACTCTCGAGTCGGTATTTACTCCTCACCAAATCTCACCACTCAAATTAAGCGAGAACCGCTTGTTGCTGGCTGGAAACTAAATACTGACTCGAGAGTAGTCCTATGGGTTATCGATTTAATTTATGAACAGCAGATCCTGGTTGTTTGATATATCGGCGTCGCCTTGTGTTGTGGGAACTCTCTCATCACTTCGCCCTCCTCGATCACCCGTACGTTGGTACTCAGAAAAAACGGACGGTATAAGCAATGGCTTAGTTATGCTGCGGCGTCTTAGCTTTCTTCATGTCTTTCTCATCGTCCGACGATTTTAACATTCCCTATGGTAGCTTCGCGGTCGTCAACCAACTCTCCTAACCGTGGCTTGATCCT
>JAABUL010005001.1_pt1 | contig 17043 bp, 18 predicted proteins | sample 5559151 | NCBI WGS metagenome assembly JAABUL01 (sample SAMN10711876, study PRJNA513368) | rock metagenome | isolation source: Antarctica rocks | place: Antarctica: Victoria Land, Pudding Butte sud | reverse complement strand
CTTGCCATTCCCTGTGTTCATGTTCTTCATACATCCATCCGTGCATCAGGATCGCCTTTCAATCCTTGGTCACGTCGATCTCCCTAGCATGCCATGCCTTAGGTCTTGAGCTTCTTGGTCGAACTTGGTCGGTCTGCTTGATCGATATCAAAGATTTCGAATGTACCATCGCGATTGGGAACGACTCTCGAAACGTTATCCATGATCAAGTTGATGATTTTTTGTCCCTTTATGATGTTTAGCTTGTCGACCAGCTTCGAGCAATCAAAGCGTATGAAGGTGACTTTCGCCACTTGTTCGTATCGATGCGAACGCTTTGCTGCCTGCAACTCCACGCCAGGGTTGATGTTCGACTCCATCAGGTACGCGATTGTCGCTTTGGTTAACGTCTAGAGGATTTCCATGATTTGCAATGTTTCAACTAGAATTTGTGGGCGTCTTGCTGACACCTTGTAGACTAGGTTCTTGGGGTCGGTTGTCTTGCAATGGTCGATTTCGTCTTGGAAACCCGCTTCTATTTCCTAGCGCTTAGCGTAAGATACAGTCTCATCTATCTTGGCTATCGTATAACGTTTGTTCTTGAGGTATTGCGTCTGTGTTAGCAGCTCCAATACGATTAGGCCCCCTCAAGCCTTCGTCTCATGTCAAGATGACACACACGGGCTTATTTGTTCGGTGATCTTTACCACAATCGGGTACGCGTTGAAGATCAAGGCTTTGGTATCTTTCGAGCGACATTTGAGATCCTCAATTATCTTCTCGAGCTTTTGGCTGGAGTCGGTAATCTCCTTGAAATTCGCCACGTATGGGTTGCTCTTCTGCTCTTGGTTCTTGCCATTTATGGACCACTTGTTCTTGACTATCTCTTGCTGAGTCAAGCTGAGTCCGTTGTCCATCGCGATTCGTGCCAGTGCTGGGAAGGATGAGCAGACTTTGTATCGATTGATGTCTTGGTTTCATGTGTCGTATGTTATTCGTCGGTTCTCGTGCTTGTCTATCATTTAATCGTACTCCTTCTTGCGTAGCTTTTCCATGTTATTAAGATACTCCTGCGGGATGTTTACGATATAGGACCACATCGTAAGCTTCGGGAGCTTCTTCAACAATTTGTCAAACTAGAGCGAGCTTTCGTTGCGAGATATTGCCACTAGTCCAAGAGCGATCGCGGTGTCGGTGGCAACCTTAGTGACATCATCTCTTGATATGTTTTGCCCATTTTCGCTCGCCTTGATTAGGTCTTTGGTACGTTTTGATATCTTTGCAATGTTTTCCACGGACGCTGCCTAGTATGGGTGTCGCTTGTCGGTAGCGTCAATTTTGGACCATAATTCCTTCTGCAGACATTTTAGGTAAATGGAGATCTCGTTCGCCGCTCTCTTGTATGGCGTTCCGGACACGAATAGCCACGAAGGAAGCCTATCTTCGTCTAGTTGCAAAGTTGGAATGCGCTGCTTCTTGCACTGTTGATATTGGTTGGCGTCGATGGGATCGCCAAAGGATTTTAGTGTATCAATTATTTGCTGCGCTATTGATGTTTTATGTTTGAAAGTTTGATGCTTGTCTATCACTACGTGACCCCACGCGATCTCGTTGAAGCTAATAGATACGTCTTGCTCGTTTCTCTCCTCGTCAACGTACGCTACTGTCTTGGTAACTCTGATGGGGGCCAGTATCTTTGACTTGTAGCTCCACATGGTGGTTCCTATGATAATGTTGTTCAGATTGCGATCTTTGCCCCACTGATGACGCACCAATTTCTCGTACAGCTGGTTCGGCGTCACTGTCTGATCTGCATTGGTATCCCCATGTAGTATCTAGAATTCGAACTTCATCGGCGAATCGTTATCGATAAAGTAGTCGTAGTGTCGCTTCCAAAGATTTAGCCCGTTCACGGGCAAGAGTAGCAGCCACGGCCCGTTTTTCTTTGTCAGCCGACGAGTCAGCGACTTTTCCACGCATGGGCATTGGACTCCTTTGAGCTTCGGACCACCCGAGGGACATTTCGCATCCGCGGGTTGTTTGTATGTTGCGCTACTCTGCTCGCAATGATCTCCACGTTTATCCGGGTCTACACGATCTAATTCCTATTAGTAGATCACTTTATTAAACCAGTATGCTACGACGATTACAGCCCATGTCATAACGGTCTTGCCAAAGCCCGGAAAATCCCAATTGAACGATCCTCCTGCCTCGCACATCTTTATGATGTGGAAAACCATCGCCAGACCTTGCCAGTCATCGAGTTCGTGTTTCATGCCTTTGATTTCGACATGCTGTACATGTGTGGATCTTCCTGGCGATTCCAATTCCTCGGGCCAGCCCATGAAACAGCAGCATTCTCTCCATATTTCTTTGTCGACTTGCTGGTAGACGGTGTGTTTCACCAACAGCGCCAACCTGTCTGTCTCGGACACAAAGTCGTCTGCTCTGATGGTCCGTGACGGATCCGGCAGGAGCACCCGCGGCTCTAGGTCAACATATCCGGTAATCTCAAAATCTGGGTCGCTGCCTTCGTCGACTACATCCCACTGCGGGTTGACGCCATCGTTCACGGGCACGAGCAGAGAATTTGGCGCAGTAAAGGCCTGCGTTGCTGAGAGGGTGCTCTCCTGTATCATTTGGGCAGGCGTCTTTGCTCGAACCAATAAGCTCGTGCCTTTCGCAGAGAGGGGGGATCCGGCATCCACGATGTTTTCGTCGTCGTCATCATCACTTATGCAGTAGAGGCTATCATCGCTCCGCTTCGTTTTCAGTCTCGGACTGCCCGACTGATCACGCTTGCGCTTGGAACTCGCGGTTGATGATGGCGTCAAGGGTACTGTGCAAGATCAGTGTGCGTGTGCGAGACTGCGGCCAGTAATGTCACCAACTTATGTTTTCAGCCCTCACTTCGAAAGGGATCTCCTGCGCTCCCTTGTCACGGTGTTCTACCACTCGGACCCTCCATGCCGCCTCTGACGGTATGTGGGACCCATCCTGCCAGATGGATCCATTCAGGGGCTGCCGATGCATTTCGCCGGCGACGGTATCTTTGAATTTGGCGAAAGACAGGTGTCTCTGATCCATACTATTGAGATCCATCATGGCTGCTTCTTCCTTAAGGCATTCGGTAGCCATGAATCGCACTGGTTTGCCTGCAAAGCCCGGATCATCCGAGGCTACCACAAACACGATCGAGCCCCAGGCGGTTTTCTGAACCATAAGAGCCATGTGGGAGGGGAAACTCAAGGATAAGTCGTGGCTGCCTTCGCCGTCTTGCTGCCCGAGGCTAATGAACCACTCAACGCTCTCGTCTGATGATCGTAATTTCGCCGGCCGTCAGAGTCGACGGCGGCAGCTTTCGTATAATGTTATGTACGCAGTACAGTAGCCCGCGGTCATTACAGGATGGCTCTTACAAGCTGTACAATCGGGTGGGTTGTTGTAGGAGATTGAGGTTGAAAGGTTGGAAGTGAAGGTGAATTTAGTGAGCGTAAGTCGACGGCGCGGTCGATAAGGACGCGCCGGCTCCTAGTGATCGAGTAAAGAGGTCAATCTTTTTTGTTGTATTATGCACCTGGTCACCGACTACCTTGATCCTCTTCGAGCAGATTCAACGGCATTATCATAAGGCAAATACCACCTCACAACGCCGAAACCGCCTGGAATACAGCGCTCTTGCCCCATCCAGTAGGGGCAATGAAGAGAAGATCCACCTGATCGACCGCAAGACTATGTATCGCCCTGATCTGACCAGCGCGTGGAGGGAATCCTAGCAGGTCGGTCAAGGTCAAAGGCTAAGATTCGGGGTTGGCACCTCAAGATGGATCTCAGTACCAGCTCGAATTACGAACATTTTCAAGCGATCGTAGGCAAGACCATACAGATCTGAAACTCTGGTGATTCGCTTTCCGTCAAGTCGCAAAAGAATATCGCCACCTTCTAGCCCTCGATGAGTGCAAGAGACTACTGCAACTTGAATAAAATGGCGACAAGAAATCTCTATGGAAGCGCATCAGTTATGGGACCGCACTATTAGGACTAGCCCATGGCTCTCATACCTTCAAGAACACCGAATGCTGTCGCGTCGTTCTTGCTAATTTTCTTAAGTAAAACATCTAGAAGCTTGGGCTCTTGCGAAAGAAATCCCCGCTGCAATTCCTCGAATGCTAGTTTCAACAATGAAATTGAAACACCAACGTATGAAGTCGACCAAACGTCGTTTAGGAAAAAAGATAGCCATAGTCTCACCACCTTGCCAGTATCGTCTAGCAGCACTCTAAAAGCGCGAAATTTCCTATGTTCGAGATGCAGAACTTCTAGGTGGATGAGGTAATGAAACACAATTGGGTCATAGTTGGTTTCCAGCGACTAAATGTGTGTCACGATTGAATCTACCGCACATGGGTTGCCCTCCAAGCGACGAATCCCGTAGATGGTGGTTTTGTCGCCGACCTTGAATCCTATGTCGCTAAAGTTCGCACGCTCAATTGATCCTTCAATAAGACCGCGATCGTTTTGAGCGATCGCCCAACCTAAGATATCCTCGAATACCTTGGTCGCAGGAAGCTCGACCAAGTCCTCGAAGATTATGATCAGGCTACACATACTAGACGACACCATAGCTTGTGAAATAATGACTTAGCCTTTGAGCTCGTTGACCACTATGCTTAGAAAGGTCATTGTGCCTTTCGATGCATCGTTGACTCGCTGTTACGAGCCGCGTGCTGATATGTACTAGCCGCCGCGCACCGCTCTTCACAAGGTAATCAGGAAGGGAAGGTCTGCCGACAGGATCAAGGTGATCAAGAAGGCTTGGCCCTTGGACACCTTGGATTCTGATCAAGGTGACCAAGGTGATCAAGGCCTTGACCACCTTGGACACCTTGGACTCCCGATGATGGAAAAGGTATATAGCTTTCGAACGCGACTCCCTTATGGATCGTGTTCAACTCATCATAGGTTTTTACTTATTGTTACTCTGGTTCATCGAACCTCTGCCAAGGTTCCTTGAACATAGGAACTGCCTATAGCTGCAAACCCTTGTTACCAAGTGATTGCTTGCATTGCCTGAAGACGCCTACAGACCTCTCCGAAAGCACAACCCACCCTGATACCTTCGAAGGAAGTACCAGCGTAACACTCGCCTCTGCGTTGTGGCTTTGACTCGCACTATATACGGGACAAGTCTATTGATTGAGTAAACTCAAAGGCGAATATTGTGGCAAAGGAACGTTTCATCAACGGAGTCATAGAGGACGAAGTCCCGATATCGCGACTAATTCAAGTAGCAATGTTGTCGCCGCGAATCCCAAGTCTCATGGGTGAATGCAAATAGCGACGATCCATGATGATGATTCTATGAACAGGAACAGTGACGTTATAGAGGTGTCGATACTGGATTGCGACTCTCGCTTGATCTAACTATGTCAGCACGATCACTAATATATACGCCTATTCGTTGCTCACCAGGGATCGCTCCAGCGACTTCGATAAAAGTGTCCAGATCGGGTGTGGATCGATTATTGAGAGAAGTGATCATAAGATTATTAGCATCATCAAAGTCGAAGCAACCTCCAGCGCTAGAAAGAACAACGCCTTTGAGAGAGAGATTATGCTCTAAGGCTACTTCATAGCCAAGGTCTTGGAAAAGACAGCTCGCATACTCGAGTATCCAATACGGCACCAAGGTGAGAAGGTCCTTGACGTCCAGCATAACTTTGTGGTCTCGTCTCTGTCGTCGAACCAGAATCGTTATGGAGGATCCAGTAGCTTCGTCTATCAAATCCTCAAGTATGGCTAGAGTCAAGACACTTTGACCGTTTGTTTGAAGCAGTAAGTCATCCTTTTGGATTTTGCTAGCGAATGAACCTTCAAGCAAGATTTTGTCTGCTCTCAACAAGCCATTGCCGTGTGGGCAGTACTTCTCAAGTGTTTGGCCATCTAGACCTCGAGCTAAGCACTTTGCTCACGTTTCTCGAAGCCAATTGCTCTGAATTATACCCCTGACGATAATTTGTCCGTTTATCAAAGCTTGCAAAGCACGTTTGGGCCGCTCAAGAGGGAGGTAAAAGTCCGTCGACGCCTGGTAGTGACCCCTTGATATCGTGCCGATTGCATATCCGTTTTGAGTGATGATCGAGCTTCCTGAAGCCCCACCCACGACATTAGTCGAAGCTTGGATGTAAGGGGTTACTGCAGTTTGAGTTAGAAACTGAACGTGAGAATAAAAGTGTACCTACGAGCGTCCCAAGACATTGGATTGTGATCTAACCTACTAATAACGCCAGGAAATATACTTAGCACTTCAACCTTATCGTTATCGTATACACGTATCTCGAGACCCACTTTGGCGAGTTTAGGCTTCAACTCGATCTATTTTACATTGAAGTTCTTCAAATTCGTGACTTTGTATTTGCAAATTGCAAAGTCGTAAATAGAATCAACATAGTAGAAAGTAATCGAACATTCGCAAGCACCCGTTCCAAAAATGACACGAAATTGTGTGGATCCTTTTTCAACAACATGTTGGCTGGTTAGTATAAGACCATGCTCTGTTGATACCACCATGCCGGTGGCTTGACTTTGGTTTAAAGGCCACCTGCCGAACCTTGAGGTTGTGCAAGAGAAAATGTTGACCACGACCGGCACGACATTAGCGATTGTTACGTGCCAAGGTCTTGAGAAGGCAAAGCTTCAGACATTTCGGTCATTCTTTCTGGTGTGCTGTTTCGATCAGTCCTGCGGAGAAGAAATGGAAGGTGGTGTTGAAAGATACTAATATTTGCCAACGAAAGGTCGTCACTATTTGTACGCAATGGTCCACTATCTAATCGCCGCAGCAACTGATGGGACCTGGCCACGAATCCTAGGGCACTGTGACCTCTGTTTGGCGGTGAGATGGGTGCGAATGACTGCTGGATTCCACTAGTCACCGTCCCATGGATCTGGCTTCAAAAGTATTGGGATCCGGAAGCCGCTCCAGGGGACCCTTGAGACTCCGAGGGCTGACCAGGAGCATCTGGTCGAAGCTATCTGCCAGCAGTCTCCCAATCGAGACTGCCGACTACGCCCCGGAGACTCCACCTTACATCAAGACCTTGCATCCACAGCACTAGCAGCTCTCGTGTGGAAGCTTCCCTGCGCAAGGTACCTATCATCTCGATGTGTATCCGCAGATCAGGTCAGAATTCTCAGCCCCTCCATTGGGCTAGCTACGAAGCACTCCTTCACATTCAATGGACGATCAGCGTTGATCGTCAAGCTATGCTTGTTCACTCCCCGTCGAGCTTCATGAGACGAGCAGCCACGCATGCTGCATGAACGCCAGTTGACAGTTCATGCATCTCCTGCTATCCAAGTACGTTTGTCAAGCGGAGCCCGGAACATCTCTCACTCGGGCGGGAAGCACCTCCCCGACTTCTCTTCCAGCCAATCCTGTTACCTATGCTTTCAATTAGCATTAAACCCAAGACGCACTTTCTTAGTCTCGAAGCCAGCACTAAACCCAAGACGCACTTTCTTAGTCTCGAAACCAGCGCTAAGCCCAAGATGCACTTTCTGCAGATCATTGCGACGACTCATTCGAGACCACGGTGGCAAGCTGGTATCAGCCATGTAAAAGAACGTAGTGGACGATCGTAAAAGTGCGTATCTCAGATAAAGCCACCGACATGCCTACAAGGAGAACGTATTTACCCGGAAGGAACTGAGATCATTGGTGGTGGGAAGACCTCAAAACCCCTGTAAAAGACTGCGAGAGGGTACGCCATGAGAACGCTTCAGAAGAGCATTGCCTCTTACCGACATAACGGACACGCAAGATGCCCAGTGCCAGTTCATGTATCGGTCCAAGCTGTATGGGTATCCTTGATGGATCTGCAAGCAGGCAACCAGGGTAAGGTTTGGGGAGGGTAGATGCAAGAGTCACAGCGCCGGCCCTGTATGTTTGACCTTCGTCATCACGTTACTGACGGCCGTTATGCCTTGATACCGGTCTGGAACAACATCATGCACGATAATCCTGGTTTTTTTGGCAGTTGCTTTAGGCGCTCAACTTTCGTTTGCTGTCACACGCTGGTCGCTCTTACACCAATCACGTAGACAGGCCCCTTCTCGTTGAGTGTTCAGCCGTCGTTGCCGAGCAGGCTAAGATCGACTTGAGATCTCGATCACCACATTATTTCAGTATCTGGGATCACGATCCATGAATGTGAGCTAGACGAATAGAAATGGGTATCAGTTGCTGTTCAATGCCAGCACCTTCAACTGCAGCTAAATCTTGATAACCTTCATGCAAGGATATGTTTGACAGCGATCGAAATCGATGTTGGTATCTCTCCACAGCCAGTATGGGGTTTCTACAGCTGCGGTGTCACTCGCCGTAATATCCATCAATGCGACATTCTATCGCGCCACTTTTATCGCCGCCTCCCCAGGAACCACGTGAATACTCGACAACAGCCCTATCAACTCCTTCAGCGACTCTTGTCTTCTCAAAGGGTCCATACCAGGTCGTGTTTGCACCAGCAAAAAATAAAGTAGGCAGCCTCTAAATCAACAGTCTCAAGCCTGGTGTCTTGTGGTTGCTCAAGCCATCCCTTCGGCTGGTATTGAGGTAGCCACGGGAACTCGCCTGCTTACTGTACGCTTGTGCATCAATTGGCTATAAGCGTATAGTAGGTCGTTGGCGTTCTCAGTATCATTCGGGATAGACTTTGGTCCTTCACTTACGAAGCAACCATCATTCTTCAGGTCTTGTGCGAAGCCGTCTTCCACTGCGGCGAGACGGACGATCAACTCATCGAACCTCGACTCCCTCAGCGCTTTTAACATTGATGGCCTGAGCACAAGCATATCTTCGTCACGAAGTCTAGATCTTGGATGGAGAACTGCCAAGATGGGGGCACGTCCGCCGAAGTCTAAGCCCGGTAGTTCTGCAAGTTTGTGTCTCAGATATTTGGTCGAGGGGCTCCAATGGATTGCATAATCTATGATAACCTTGACGAAGGCCGCGAATGGATGCCTGGAGGAGTGTAGTAAATCAGATACCTGCATGTATCTATCAATAAGTTGGGAGTTCTCGCCGAACATCTTTTGCAGGCTTTCGATAAGCTTGTCGCAACTGTTCATAAAGCCGTAGACGGCTGAAGGGGCGTGACCGATAAAATATTGTACCAGTTCTTTGAAAGGGACTTCGCGAAGTCGACCACACATAGTATCGAGCAAGGCACTGGCGATTTCATTGGGTTTCCGTCGTCGTAGCACAACTATCACGTTGTCGAAACCATCCTTATGGACAGATACCATCTTCTTGGGGGCCACCACATCTTCGATATTCTTCACCAGTCGAGCCTGATCCCACTGTGGTGAGCATTGTTTGTTTGTGATAGCAGTATACAAGAATGCCAGTCTTTTCTCCTTGCAACTCAGTAACAAGAGACGGAGCGAGTCAATCGAGCCGTATAAGCGGAAACGAAGAATGCTTCTTACGACGATCACATCGTCGCTTTGGCGAAGTGCTGCTTCCACCCGCTGTATTTTCGTGCCATCCAGGTAAGGGAAGAGGGACCCGGAGTTTTCTTTATCTGGGTAGATGTCAAGGTCTGGTTGCGGAAGAAGCGGTTGCACACATACCAGTCATGAGATCTACGATTGAAACTGAAAAGCGCAGACCAGGAAGTGCGACAATATGGACTCGAGGGGCGGTATGGTCTGCTTTTTAAATGATCTGGTGGCTCACTTTGTGTCAGCTCCATGCACGCATATTGCTGCTGATCGTTCTCTGGCATCATTATGCCGGGCCACTGCAGACTGATACCTGACCAATTCTGCCCACGCTTTGCTTTTTTCGTGGACAATCAGCAACGGCAGTGGGAGTCACGCTTTGGAAGTACATTGTTGTGCCTCACTCCTTCAAGCACAACCAGATGGCGGAGACCGACGTATCACTCTCGAGACCACTATTATCCTAGAATGCGGAATGCAATGGTGGATGTGCACGGACTCAGCTTGGAACTTCGAAGTAGCTTGTTCAACCATAACAAGCAAACATCGTCTAAATCGTGAGATTGGCGTACTTCGATCTCCATGAACACTCGCAACAGGTCCACCAATAGACTAGATTTTTACATCAGCCACAAATTCTTCTCTGGAACAGTCTCGACCACCATTCGCCATAACACCAAAGTCCTCTGCGCTGTCGTCTTCAAAAGCGTCAAGAGGTTCTCCAGAAGCCCAAGAGATCGTGCCCTATTAGCTACGTACACTACTGGTGATTTTCATAAAAACAGACATCGGCTGCGATCAAATCTTCCAGCTCCTGAGGTCCATAGAAGGAAGACGTCATCGCTCTGCTAATATGATCGGAACCTTTCGTATAGAGCTGTGGTTCGCTATGGGTATTCGAGCTTTGCCGGGCTTCAAGTTTGTCGATCTCGTTATCCTGACTGCCGTTGCGAACCACATCTCTTGGTAAAGCAACCAGCGAATCAGTTCTTTCTACATCCACGATTTGTGTTCGGGCCGGTCCTTGTTCCAAGACTTTGGGCCCTGTCCGTAACGCATTCTTGCACCTTTCTTGATGTCTTTTCAACTCATCTTTGTTCAAGAATCTGCCTCCAGGTTCTCTTGGCCTCCTTATTGCATGCTTGTGTCTGCTCTCGTGGAGATAGGGCCGGCGACTCTCTGGTGCACATCCCGACCGTGCTTCAAGTCGTTGTCTCGCCATGCGCCATTTTAATATCCGTTCGAGTTGTTTGGCGTTGACATAAATAGGCGCTTCCTCCACTGGACGCGGAGTCTCCACCATGTGTGGAACTTGAGATTGGGAAGGTTTTGCGATATAAGAAAGCTGAGGCACCTGGTTCCAAGTTGGAAGTCTCGATATCTAACCTGGGGGTGGAGACTGAGTCGTCTGATGTGAATATGTTTGAGGACCTGGGGCTAGGAAGTGCGTTGATTGTGCGTAATCGGATGCGTTGTTGATACACGCATCACTAGATTCGTAATTGCCACGCCATTGAGAGGAGAAAGTCGTAATGCCGTTCATCGAATAAGATGACGTTCCAGGTTCTGACTTGATGGAACCTGCGTGGTAGCTTGGAAGCCATTCTGTGTCCTCATATAGACCTTCAGAACGTGCCAAATCGCTCATTCTGCTCTGTCCTGCCCGGTTTATGAAATAAGAGCAATATAGACAGAGGTGCTCCATCTGATGCCGAACGATCGAGTGGCACAGGCATCCTTTGTAGCGAATGTCGAACCGAATGACCCAATCCACACCGGAAATGCCGTTTTCCAGGGACAACCTTCCCTTCACACTTAACAGAGAATTACGATTGACCACCAGTGAATGTGATCTTTACTGATGGCCCGGTTTCAAACTATTGTATAACCGGGCGCAAAACCCTAGAAGAATATTGATTCGCTAACATGAAAAAGGTTCAATCCGTCCTGTAACCTGTACCTGCCTCCCCTAATTGTTGAAGTTACGACAATAGCGACAACGCCTATGTTCGCAGTACTGCGTGACGCACTCCTCTTCAACGAAGACTGTCATCTTCTTGCAACGACAACACCACTCCGCTTCAACGCGACTAATAACTTCTTCCTCAATTTGTCTTCTCGTTCTCTCTGCACGTTGCTGTTTGTAACTGGACCAAAGATCACTTGGGGTTGCATCTTGGTCGACGATACTTGTTGCCGTCTAGTCGCTCCTTTCTCTCTTCAGTGCTTCAGTCTCACGAACATGATGCTAACATCCAGAATCGAGATTAATTACCTTCCCTTCTAGCATTCCTGGCTCCTTTGCCACTTGAATCTGTGATATACCCCACGCGTAAAGCTCTAGAGGGTTATCTGTATCGTAGCTCAATAATTTTCTTGATGTTGATGTAGATGTTCGTCTACAATCAATACCATGATTGAGAATACGATTTGATGCTTTCTCCAATATTTCTCCACGACCCTTGGTGGGAGCCTGAGCTGTGAGGTTGTTTTCGATGTAAATGCAACGTAGCGAACACTGTATCGAGATAAGCAATAGCAAGATCTATGCTTATTGTTAGTGCTCTCTTACAGTCGCAAAACTATTTTTTCTATTATCTCGAAAAGTAGAGATCGAATCTATAACAGCTTTTATCCTATCGCCAAAGAGACCATTGCCGCGAAAACAACTGCAAAATAGAGTATGGAACTTCCAACAAGATCAAATCTTCATTTTCGATAATTTTTGAAGCTGATAAGAGTTTATCAGTAGATCAAATTGAGAAGCAAAAACTCCAGAAGGCTTGCGCTAAAAATAGTTCAAAAATGTAAGACATTCTTACGCAAACTGCAACTCAAATTAGTATATGCGAGTTCCACGATACCAGCATAATTGTATCCGATAAAAGGCAGAAACTCCAGAAGCGTAAAAATAAAGATAGCAACAAGATCAAGTCTACGCCACCACTATCCAAGATAGCGTAGATTCACGCCGGGGAAAATTTGTCGCGTAAATAAGAGCTATAATTGAATATTAGCATTTGAATAATGTATCTCTCTAACAGAAGACGTACCTCTGAAATTGATACACATGTAAGAGAGAAGCGAAGAAGTAGTTCAACAGCAAGACTAGACTGTTCCTCTGAATCAATTAGTTAGATAAATATATCGCACTATTCGAACAAGTCTATGCTTATCGTTATCAATTACCTTTGAAATGTTCAGCACCAGTAGACTGACCAGAGCTAAGTCCAATGCGCATTTCAATATTATGGTCTATGTCTGTGGTTGACGGAATAGCTCAGACTTCGAACTCAAACAAATAAGCTGCCAATGCAGGAGAGAAAGTACTGCGAGATCAGCCAAGAGAACACAAATAAGAACGCTTAGATGAGCTTTCGGTGAGACCTGCATAATAAAAACAACAGGGGATATAAGCGTGCAGGGAAGACTGCAGGAGACAAAGCGGTGCCTAGCAAACAAGGCGAAGAAAGCAAACGTGTCCAGGCTGCAAGATCCATGGGTTCTATATAGGAGCTGTATATAAACATATTGATAGTGACGGTCTCTCTTGTCCCGTGGTTCGTAAGCCCGTGCACCAAGGCAGTTGTCGGAGCCGTTCAAGAAACTGGAAACAAAAGCCACTCCACCATAGAACCAGCGAAAGCAATCGTCGTTCCCCTATCTCAAATCGCAAGCGCTTCTCGTATCAAGTTAATTGTACCGCAACCGGACACACTTCACGCTCAGTCTTGAAAGCTATGGCCGGCTTCGGCTAGCTCGGGGGGTTTATCTCCCCGAGCTAGCTATCAATGGAATGGTCAATGCAGGAGGCGGATCCCCGGTCGGGGGAAGCACAAACCGGAGCCGATGTAGAGGACGCATCTAACCAGTAGATGGGGCTTTCTGTTGACATTCCTCTTCCCCTCTCTTCCAATAAAGTATCTGATGGACCTGGTTCATGTCGTTCTGGAAAACTCAGAACAATTGCTTGAATAGAACGAAGTAAAATTTCTTTCAGTCTTTCTAAATTGATTATTCGCTGATTTTCAAAGAACTCTGACTATCTTTATCTCTATATGCAATATTATTCTTTCAAATCTACTATTGTCCAAAAGTTTCAATCGCAACAAACACACTCTTCGTAAGCTTTTACTGAATTACGTGTACTTGAACATAATCGATTAGCCGTCTTTTGCTGTAGTAATATCTTACAGCGGAGAAACAGTCGTAACTGCAACAATAAGAGATCTATCGCTGAGAACGGCGCCAACAAGAGTAACACAGAAGCCCGTACAGAAGCTCGTGCCAACAACAAAGACTGTTATTCTTCCTCTTTATGTCAGCAGATTAGTAGTACTAATAAGCCGGATAACTCTGGTAAAGCTCGCTCGCAAGACCAGAGCAGTACAAATAGCGGCAACATTAATATCCAAAGAGTTCAAAGTAATCAAAATCGTAATAAGAAAGATAATCGTAATTACAACAATAAAATTAAAGCTGCCAATAATACAGATCAAGTCAAGATTTGCAGACTTATCGAGAAGATTGAAATATCTGTCAAACACAATAATAATAACCGTATCCGTACACGGATTCAGAGCTTGTAGAAGAAGACTGACTATCTGATATTTGCACAATAGATTTTCGATTTACTAGTCGACTCGGACAAAAATAATTCGATTTGCAGAGTTTTTTTTAAACTGAGTCTGTATCGGAATCTGAACAAAAGAATTAAACAAAATACTTTTCTCGGACACACTAACTTACAATTTATAAAAAAGTACAAAAAGAATATAATGCAAGAGTTATTATTATATTGTAACAGTAATAGAAATCTTTAAATATTCAATTGCCGGCTTTTCAACTTCTATATACAACAGAATACTATTATCGACAAATTGTGTTTACTCTGCGCAGAACTTGTGACTCTAGTTGTTTCTATTTTGACAATAGCAGAGTACAATCTGTAATTTATTTATATAGACGTGTTGATCTTTTTATCAGAACTGCAATTGTAGACAAAAATTTTGAAATATTTTCTGAATTATAGAAAAAATCTGACGTGCGTGAAATCGTCTCTCAGTTTTCCGACATAATGTTGACTAGTATTTCTCAAAAATAAACAAAAGAAACAGACAAGTTCTTCTTCTAGCAATTGCCGAAAAATAGCGGCGTAACTGATATATTGGATTTGGTATGCAGCGAAACAAACAAACAAAATCTTTATACCAGATTAAAGAATCTTAAAACGAAGAAGAATATGTCTGAACAACAGCATTATAATGTCTTTGTCAATATTACTGTTCTCAGCTGCAACATATGCTACGTCGGAGAAGATCTATCCACCCGAGCAGAGTCAGCAATCTTCAGCATCACGCGATTTCTTATTGAAGTACATTCTTATATATACATATTCTCCACATTCCTTTGGTTACTAGGCCAGCTCTGGTGGATATAATGGTACAAATACAAATAGTACGAGTGGAATAACGACGGACGGCACTTTTTATTAAAGTTTCAGCTATTTTAATCTAGTGTTCTTTTTACAAAAAAAATCTATACAAGAAACTCCAGAATCTGCTTCGAGTCAATATTTGCAATACAAGAAGTCTCTCGACAAGCCGATAAGTAAGAACAAGAATAATAGATTGTCGAAGAGCGGCAGTCCTGCGTCTTTATGCACAAGTATCGCTACTCAAGGGCGTTATCAAGGTCAAGAGCATATCTATCGAGCCGATATTCAAGCTGACGATTTTATAGAGACCGGCGAACGAGACCAACCTTATCTGTTGAGACTGTCATACGATGGTGAACAGTCAAATCTCTCACATACGGACGTTATGCTTATAAGGGCAGAGAATAGGCAACGAAACGAAGGATGCCATTCCGTGGCTACAGTCCAGCCCTATCAGAATGCACCTTCGGGAACTTCTTTTACCACTGCCATGGGTCCCGAGCAACTCCATGCTTCGTCGTCATGCACAAGTCTTTCCACTCTGGCTGAAGGGTGTTATCGAGGCCAAGGGGATTTGTATCAAGTTGGCACAAGAGCTGAAGATTTGATGGCGATTGAGGAACAACAGCGCCCTCATCATCCAACACTCGATAAAGGGCGGTCAACTGGTATGTTCTCAAACCTTAGAAGCTTGACACCGAGCTAATGAATAAGCCACGAGCGGTTTTTCGCGCATGGACCTTCTATCACAAGCAGCGAACGTTGCTTCTCATAGTAGGTAACGGCTTCTTACTGTCGGGACGTTGTACTTATAATCAAATCAAACAGTAATAAGCAGGACGGAAACTTTCAACACCCACAGCCATAACACAACGGGAGACGCCTCCACCGTCCTTACTCCCCCAAACTATGTACTTCAAGAGAATCTATCCCCCGGCATATCGGAATACGAGCGAAAAACAAATACGGACTTTGACCCTTCGGGCTGTATACTTCAAGGAAATTTGTCCTTCGGCACACAGGACTTCGACCCTTCAGGCTACATACCTCAAGGAAATCTGCCCTTCGGTACACAGGACTTCGACCCTTCAGGCTATATACCTCAAGGAAATCTGTCCTTCGGCACACAAGATTTCGACCCTTCAGGCTATTTACCTCAAGGAAATCCCTCCTTCGGTACAGCACATCAAAAGCAGATGGAAGACATGGTTTTTGAACCTTCAAGCTATACACATTAAGGGAATCCGCACTGAGGGACACTACATCAATAGCAGCTGGGCGATACGGGCTTTGACTCTTTATCTGTACGCAGTAAAGATAACCCTCAATTCGATATAGTACATCATGAGTAGGCAGCAAAATCCTCGCATTCCCTGACCCTTCATACCATGGGTGATAAGGAGCTATTTCTATTCTCTCAGAGCCGCCCATTCTCGGTGCGCTTTCCCATTGTGTTGAGCCAAACCGTGCCCAACTAAACCCTTTTCTTAACGACAAAGATACAGTCCAGCCCTGGGGTAAGGTCCGTAGCGACGGAATAATGTGTGTACCAACCAGACTGCTGTGGACCTCCAGGCTTAAGATATGGACTTCTAGATATGCGAATCGGAATTAGATATCTAGAACTAGTTGTATTTCGGATAGTTATAGAGTTCGATATCTGCTATACAGTATATTCTAGATGCTACTACTATTAAGTGGCTGAAGAGTCAAATCGGTAGTGTCGTCACGTACACTTAGTTGCAGATTTATCAGTAGCGGCCTAACCTTCGCGTCCAGCATCTGGTTTGGCTTATATTCTCGGTTTCCAGCAGTGTCCTGGTCGCGTAGTTTGGTGCGAGGAAGCTCTTTCTCAATTTCCTTCAACAGTTCCTTTGCCTTAGGGGTGATCTCGTGGGTCTCAGTGCCGGACATAGTGACGGCTGAGTTCTTGTAGAAGTAACGCTTTGTGCGACTGTCTCTACTGACAACACATCAGCCTGAGGTTCTCTCAAATGCAGGAGGAGCTGTGACTCAGTATCTGTAAATCCTATTCGCCGGAGCACATGCACAGCTTTACAGGCAATACCCAAATCCGCTTGTAAGTCGTCAGAAGCCGATTGTGGGGCTTGAAGACTTAT
>JAABUL010005000.1_pt1 | contig 17046 bp, 13 predicted proteins | sample 5559151 | NCBI WGS metagenome assembly JAABUL01 (sample SAMN10711876, study PRJNA513368) | rock metagenome | isolation source: Antarctica rocks | place: Antarctica: Victoria Land, Pudding Butte sud | reverse complement strand
TGGAAGAATGACAAAAGCTGTTTCGAGAAATTTCTGCTCTCACTATCGGCCGCCCCGAGGCATCGCATCTGGCGATAATCATTAGAGCGACCGGATGGTACCAATTGCGGCTTGGTCACACCAAAAGCCTTGAGCAGGCGCTAAGTCTCCAGGGATTAAGGTACGTAAGAGTTTCTTTTACCACTGATCTGCCAAGGCCCGAGTTACGTAAGTTTCTCCACCAATCAAACAAATCCGTCGCTCCTCAAAAACCCCCTCAACTCGGATGATGATATCAGAAGACTTTGCTTCCGCCCTTCTCTCATACATTCAAACACGCAGCTAAACTCATCAAAGCCTGCTCACTAAAGCCCGCAGTGTTATCTGCTCAACTTACCCGTCTTGCATTGGAGGCCACTTCGTCGAACGCCAAAGTTTCATTGCCTCTATGGCATGTCGGATGATGATGTCTGCGTCACTGCATCCAAGCTACTTGAGTTTTGTTCGCGACACGGTCTAGACTAGCGATGAGAATCAACAAATGGCTGATGCTGACGCTCACCCGACTAATCCAGCCAGTACTAGGGATCATTCCCAGTTACACGACTCCCATCATGAGATAGAGAACCCTACCCAGTCGCTGACGGAGATTCAAGTGGCTTATAAGAAGCCCAGCCAAGTGCGATGATTGCATGCACTGAAGCTTGCGAAGGGTCCGGACCAATGGGACAATGTTGGAATCCCGTTACGATCAATCGAGCCACGTAGATATTCAACTACTCCTCAGCAAGTCCGCAGTTTCCGACGAACCAGAAGGAGGCGAGGGAGTCAGCATTCCTAGCAGAGCCTCCCAGCTCTGTCAGCTCCAGACCTAGTTAGTGCAGTCGTCGACACAGCGTTAGGGGAGGACTGCCGTACATCTTGCCACAGCCAACAAGGCTGAAGGGTCGACTCAAAACTCGAAGGTTGAATTTGGCTTTCTTTCCGCTATAATACAGATCAGCGAAACCAGGGATAACGAACCTAATCGCTAACCTGCCGCGGTCATTGAGAAGCGTGACCTGCAAAAAGATGGAAGCGATATGCAAGCCTCAAATATATGATACTCGTATGGAGTGGGCGAGCATGTGCAAGCAACCCGCTGCTAGCCCAACTTCTTATGGAAACCAACACTGCAGGGACCAATCACGCTATTCCGGAAATGCCAGATGCATATCTACTTTACCTTATGCACATGCACGGCAAACGGATAAAGGGCGGAGGTGGCTTTTCAAGCGCCGCTTTAACATATACCTCTTTATCTGTATGCGGAGTAGAGTAGAACTACAGCCGACTAGGCATTAAAGCGGCGCGAGTCTCCGCTTCCTCCCGAGACGTGCCACTGGCCAGCAAGCTAGTCGCTAAGCCCCTTCGGGCTGGGACTAGATAGCGACCAGCTTTGCTAGCCAATCGCACCAAAATCAGGGGTTCTCTATCGGATTCTGTTTACACCGCGAGTGAGGCAATGCTCGAGGATATTGCTGTCAGTATCATCTCTGGGCCATTGATATCGGGACCTTCGGCTAGCAATACTCCTTGCTACTGATGCTCATCATTTTCTTGCATGATCCTTGAAGGTTTGCCTGCAGCCTGTCTCGGGATCCTCTATGGTCGTGTCTTGCTTAGCACTTTGATTTCCTATTCCCCGTGCTCGCTCTTCTTGTTGGCGATCTCCTGCTTCGCCCATCACATGTCGCTCACACGATATTCCACATGCTAGCAATTGCCCGAGCGCAGTTCTGGGTATAAATATCCCTACCACCCTACGTCTTCTGTGTTCCTTTTCAACATGATACCCCCTTCACAACTATTCACACTTCGCTCAATCAACCCTGTCCCTACACAAATCCCATCATGAAATTCGCATTCTGCTTGCTCGTGTTCTTTATGCTGCATAGCATCTCCTTTGGTCTCGTCATCGACGCAAGTAATCATCGAGCCAAGAACTCTCTCCTATACCCACCTCGACACGCCCCTCAGGCCCTCGATGCCTGCACTCTGAATCCATCCATAGAACTATCAAAGGTCTCAGACGAACCGAAAGTCTCTGTGGAGCCTACTCCTCCAGCACCAGCCTCGTTTCCACCAAGCACCGCCAGCGCTTACGAATCTGATACGAGTCAAGACTCTGACCAACATGCCTCCGAACCCTGGGCACCTACAGCAGAGACAGTCTTCTCTACAGTGTTCAGAGCCTTGATCACCGCCCTCTCACTGTTCAACGTCACCATGACTTGGAGAATACGTAGTAAGCAACACACTTCGTGCAGTCTCGGGAAGCAGGGTGCTGATGATGACACTAGATACACACGAGAGACGTCGATGGCGCCTGGGAGGATCACTTCGGCCTCTGGTAGGCCGTACGTGGCCTGCGGGAGTTTGAGGCTTTGATGCTGCCATAATCTGATGGGCTCTTGTGGCAGCAGCAAACGTCAGCACAGTTTGTTGTCTAGAGTCGAAATTGCACAAAGGACAGAAGATTATATTGTCAGAACAACGGGCCAATTTATGGCTGATGACTGCTACGGATATCGTGGCATTGACAAACGTTACCAGGGTTGCGAGATATGAACGTGGCCCGCGTGTGCACGATGTTCCAACGTTCCAATTGCATAGATTATGGATAGGCTGAGAGCGCACCTCAGCCTCGATTCTTGCGATAACACATACTCACCCCAAGAGCCTTAGAATAAAGCGACACGAATATGATTCGACATGCATATAAGACGATAAGGATATGACAATTGACTCGGTAACCACAACACGTCTTTGTGGTGTCTGTAGCTTCAATACCAAGTGGGTGCAATACAGATAACCCTGCCCACAGATCCCACCGGAAATATGTCTCAAAGCATGTATGTAATGCTTTTGGATATCCATGGTTGATTCGATGGTGGATGATTGTCAGGATATCATGCGAAGCGCACTCATTGGAAACAAGGGACCGAGGAGATCTCTTCGTTTGTAGCTGTTAGGGGAGTGGTATTTGGAGATACGAGAGTAGATAATACCGAATAGGTAGATAGCACGCTCTCGCTTCGCTAGCTGAGATGATAAAGGCAAAACATTGGCCAGCAAGACCTTATGGTATAGAGCAGCAGTCATAAAAGCAAAACTCGTCTCAACTCACTCCACCCCTTCCTTCACAGCTCAGATGTCTTCAATCCCAACTGGTAATAAGCCTCAACTCCGGCATCCCCAAGCCCACCGCCTCTCTAATCACAGCCTCAGGACGCACCTCCTCCCCCACCTTCTCGGCTCCAATCCTGCCCCGATACCCCTCATGCATCAGCCCACCCACATCCCTCTTCCGCTCCCGGACCAACCACTCCATCGCCGCCGCAAAATCGATGCTGTTCCCCGTATCCGTCTCCGCAAGCGCCTTGGCCGCTTTTCCCGCATCAAAGCCCATACCGACGAATTTTTCGACGGCTAAGTCGACCGGATCGCGCACTTGTGGCCCGGCGGGCACCACGAGCGCCGAGACGACGGATTTCGAAGTGTCGATGCTGGAGGCGGAGCGGACGTGAAGGGGTGCGACGGTGGGCATAGAGGGCATGGGTGGGGCGCTGGGAGAGGTAGTCGAGAGGGCTTCGAGGACGGCGGGAAATTCGGACATGGGTCGGTCTTCTGATGGTGGCAAGAGATTGAATGATGGATCGCTCCGTTTTGCGCGTATCTCGGCGGCGTGGCGCGCGCAGCGCCAGCGGGCGGCAATGGTGTCGCTTTCGCTTTGGACTTTGGTTGGGGATGAGGTGGGGATCGTTGGGGATTCTAAAGTGACTTTTGGCGAGGAGGGGGAAGGGCTGTGTCGGAGAGAGATTTGTTCTTGATAGACCCGCGAGACGGCTTCTTTGAGGAAGGTGGCGCGCGAGATGGGCGGTGGTGTCCAGGTTGTGTAGCCGCGGGTGCGGGCGTGGGCGAAAGTGGCCGCGGTGGGTGAGGTAGGCGAGGTGACATCGAGGACGGTTGGTGGAGCGAGGGTAAGGAGGTAGTATGTCCATTCCTCTGATGATGGGATTAGCAGGCCATACCGTGGAAATGTGACTAGAGCTTCTTACCAAGAACAGAGTCTTCCTTGTCGATATCACCAGTGGTGATCTCTACATTCTGGAAGATACCATATTCCCTCGCCTCTTGACGCTTGCCCTGGAAACCACGGACAAGGACACCCAGGCACGTCCAAATCTCAGTCATATCGTAAAGCTCCTCAGCGGAAAGTCCTCCCAAATTACCGCGGCCGAATGACTTTGGCGAGCTGAAGAGAACGCTGCTCCGGTCGACCGCACCTTCAATTGCGCCAGCATTGGAATTATTTCGCTGCTGAGCAGCTAAAGAACCTCCCCGCAACCAGTCCATCTGACCTACAATATCTTCTTCACGGTTTGAGCCGCAACCGAAGATTTGGCAGAATGTCCACACGCGCCAAAAGGCATCATCGATTTGAGAAGCACGTTCAGTCTCACCCCCGGCTAGGGCGGTGATGGTGTCAGCGCGGAGGAACGATTCACAATGGATCAGAATCATCGACTTGAGAGCAATCATGGTGTACATGTCCCTCATGTAGTGTTGGAGATAGAGCGACGGAGTATACTCAAGATTCGGAGAGGTACCCTCCAGACCAGGGTAAGGCGGGCTCATTTCACGAAGTTCCCACGCAGCTGGGGACATACCGTAAAGTGCGCTCTTCATCAGAGGAAGCTCATGTCGCTTGAAGGTACGGTAAAAGCCTCGGCTGACTGTAGCGGTAGCAAAAAGGTCCTGAAGGTTATCTAGGTTCTGCAGAATGCGAAGGAGGACCGACTCGGCAGCATTGGCGGAGATAGTGCGGTCGATGTCCTCCGCATACATGGACTGTCTCGCGGTATCGATACCAGAGCCATGCGATGGCAGGTCAGCATACATATCCGGAATCTCGGACATGGCAATGGAAGCCAAAGATCGAGGCCGAAGCTCTTCTGGTTGTGTACGAAGTCTGAGAGAAGGATGAACGTTGCTCTCATCGCCCACATGGCCGAGGTCCATCGCGATCTCCACTTGAGACTCGGTCGGCTCATCAGTAGGGGTCACGTTGATTTCCGGTGCGATCGAGTCCTTTGGAGCCTCGCCATCAGCTTCAGCCGACCTGTCCTCTATTCTAGCATTGTTGTTGCGCTCCTGCAGCGGCTCCCTGGCCGCCGAGGTTGACCCAGGTACATGCTGGCCATAGTGGGGGTTGAAGGAATTGTAGGCTACGAACTGGTGGGAATCCTTTTTAGGGCTCAACAATTCCAGCCTCGCGCGGACTTCCTCAAAAGCATGATCAGTTTCGGGAACAGAAGAAAGATCAGTCTCAGGAGATGATGAATCCTCCCTCGACAAGGTCTGGCTGGATGAGTCGTCGTAGTCTGGAGATCGGCTAGAGCTGTGGCTAGAATCGGCGCTTGCCTCCCTCTCCATCGGGACAGGAACAGGCCCCTCTTTGCCAAGAATCTTGTTCGCTTTCAACATGCTGGCTGTACGTACGGGCGCAGAAGTAGGTTTTGGTCGTCGTCTGTATCCAGCGCCGCTTTCACTTGAGTATCTCATGGAGTCGGCACGCATTTGCAAAGCGACATGGACTGGGGATTTCTTCTGAAGTTTATTTCGTCCGGATATGCTTCCGTCGCTCAACTTCAATGTTGGTGGTGGTGGTGGTGCTTGTCGAGATGGAACCATAGTATTTGGTCCACGGCTTATCTGCAGCGGATCATTCACTGCAGGCGCCATATTCGGATGGTACAGTGGCTCTTCGTTGATGGTACCGAGATGTGCCTCAAGCTCCATTTGCGCCTGCGACAACGATGATTCGAAGTGGTCGTAAAAGGCTGCTTGCGCATCCGTGTTCGGAATGGTCTTTGCAAATGCCGCATCGAGGACATCAAGGTCCGCAGGTGTATACTTCGATCTTATCGATGCATTCTCTGATGGCAAGTATGATGATGTGTCCATTATTGAATTGCGTGAGACAGTTAAGGGTGACGGCGCATTGCACCTGTACATGCTTCCTGGCCTAGCACTGCCGGGGACTTTCAATGGTGCGACCGGGTCCATTCCAGGCTCCGGCGGTAGCGGCTTGTTCATGTTGACACCGAGAGAAGTGGTGCTCTTAAAGGCCCTCAGTCTACTCGGCATTTGGGGGTTGAGAGGCACGCCATCGAAGACGCCGGCGGCAGTAGGTGATATGATTGAGAAGGCAATGCTATGATTCCGGTCGTGGGACTTTGGTCGTGTTTGATCGTCGGACAAGCTTGATCTCGAGGAGCGGCCACTATATACGGATGATCTGTCATCATGATCGCCAGCCTCGTCTGAGGAGTCCGAGCTATTTGACTTTTCCAGCGCTGGGGCACTCTGAGGTACTTCGGGGTTGTCGTTCGTCATCTCCTCTAGGGAGAAAGCCGAGAATGGTCGTCTCGGCCTAGGCATCTGCATTGAGGAAAGTGGTGAGACTATAGACATCCTCGCTGGAGCTTCGGTGACTTGTTCTGTAGTCGAAGACGGAGGAGATACACCTGACTGTGGCTCCTGGAACCTTGACGGCTGTGACCTTCCCTTTGTTTTCTGCCTGTTCATTTGCTGTACCAAGTGTGCGGTGGAGCGGGGTCTTGTGGTGGACATTGGGCTTCCAGGTATAGTGAGCTGGATCTTCGGCCGTCGATCCTTGGCCGAGGGTGCTAGAGGGGCAGCAGGTGCACAAGGTAGGTCAGTTGGGCTAAAGTGGAAGAGCACCTCCATCGAGTCGGTGCTTTTGGCACTGATGTCAGAATCAGGCCTCGGCTCTGATAGTTGGGAGGGGTTAAGCCTTTGTACTGCAGCAGGCTTGGGTCTACTCTGTCCTTGCAGGCCAAAGGCTTCTGACAAGTATTGGTCGTATGCGATCTTGCGAGAGTTCTGCTCCAGCTTGCTGATAGCTGGTCGTGACAGCTTGCCTTCGGGCGCTGCATTCTCCTTCCCAGTGCCAATATCCCTAGGTCCTCCATTGCATTGCCTCGAAAGGTCTTGCTGTGATACCGCCTCCATCAGATCCATGTGTTTCGGCGGCCTCTTCACAGACGGTGCAGCCATGACAGGTTGTTTTATCTTCGAAGATGCGTTGCTCTCGTTGGAGTTCTTCTTCCGGTGTAAGCTTCTCATCTTGTCAGACAGAGTTCGCGAGTGTGTGAGCGAGACTCCAGTATCAGCGCTCAGGATGGTCGTCATGGGTGGTCTATTTGCAGTGGTGTTCTTGGGTTTCGAGTTCAGACTACATGTACGTCGCAGACTGCTACTGCTGCGGTCAGGTCTTTGAGACGGCGCAAAGATGATTCCACAGCCCGGTGCGGCCATTGTTGGGGGCGTGGTGGGTAGCAGCGATCAGCGGAAATTGGAGGTGTTTCTAAGTGACGGCACAGCCCACCATCAGCATCATAATCATCAACCAACATCAGGCCCCCAGAGCTGAGTAGCTGGGTGGAAGGAAATGATATAAGACTCACATATGAGCACACGTCACCGTCAGCATACAATCTGTTGTAAATTGTCCGTACAATTGACTGCCTCAATGCGCTGTAGAGTAGCAGTCCCGATTCCCCGATATGGAATTAAGCGACGATGAGCGTCAGTGTCTCCGAGCGCCCACGAGAGCGCAGGTAGAACGAGATGGATGAGGGCATTCACAGAGCAGCGAGGAGGACAGAGAGAGGGAGAACAGGTGGAGCGAGAGGCAGGTCGGGATTAGCAGTAGCTGTTGCGCATGTTGCACTGTCGCGACATGGCATACATGGAGCGGCAGCTGGGACTGAGAGGAGCGCCCAGCAGGATTCACTTTTGTCGCCCGTCATTGTCGCATAGGCCGATCTTGCCCAAGACGACTTGAGCAGCAGAGCGTGTGGCCGATGCGACGGGCGGATCCAGCATGAGTGGGCGCATCCATGGTCTGAAACCAGTCTATCTTCCTGGGGCTCCTCTGCCTTGGCGCTCTGATGGACACTACATTGTGACCCAGAGATGAGGGGCGCAGTGGGCCGAGTTTCAAAGCGTAGAGGACAGAGTTTCATAGTGTTGGTGTGTGCTGCGGCAAAGGATTGCTTGTTCGCTCGTAGTCCATAAGCTGGACGATGTTGGTTGGAGAGAGAAAGTAAAGTAAATTTGGTTGGCGGTGTTTCATCTGCGCAGCACCCACTACGCTAGGCCAGCCCTGGATTAGCGTCTGGGGCTGAGGTACTCTTTTGCGCAATGTCAGGCCAGCAGCTACTTTCATGGTGAGATCTCACTTCTGGGCTGACGTTGATACCATGACGATGATCATAGGATATCGATCCAACAGACTGTCATATCTTACTATTTCTCTAGCGAGCCTGTGGGTTGTATGGATTCCCGCTAGTCAACAATTCCAAGAGCCTTTGCAATGGATCTCTTGCGTACACCTGACCACGGCATCGCACATTCTGAGCCTATGGACGCTTCATGCAAGGGCGGTTGAGAAGCGGCTCAATCGATCTGTCGGCTCATATCCGAGACCTTCACTTTTGCGCCATCTTCAAGCGTGGAAAGATATGCCAACCACCTCATGCTTGGGGGCCGCCTAGTCCGTTAGGTTTGAGACTTTGCACGGTGATTCGTGCCGTTACGTCTGTGCTTCCAGTTGAAGAAACGACGATGCAAAGCATCTTTCCCTCTGGACTTTCGATTCAACATTCACGTGGTCCGCATCGACAGGCTCTTCTTGCTTCTCGCCTTCCTTGCTACCCCCACGACAATGTTCCAGGATCGCATGGACGTTGACGTGGGGTCGCTAAGTGCTATTTACAGGCGCGCTTCATCCATCGAGTGGTATTCGATCTCATTGGCGCCAACTGGCGACAGCAGCCAGAAAATGCACTGGATCTGTTCTCCACGTCCTGCTCCTTGTACTCTGGATTCCAATTTTCTTATTTGGAGCGGTGAAGGCATCTGGATATCGGAGCTATCCGGTGGTGGAGTCTGCCTGAGTCTCATGCCACACCAAGAGACTTCATAGAGCCAATGAGACCCTCCACGCATATCATCGGAGACATCATCATTCCCAATAGTTTGCAGATCGTGGACAGTCACCATCTCCAGTGCGACGTCGTCAGATGAGCTGCTGACGATTCAGGCTTTTTATTACGATAGTGTCATCACACTCTCGTCTTACGAGAGCCAGGCAACCTCGGTCCCTTACCCTACCGAACCATCCATGTGCGTGGAAGACCATAAATGATGCTCAACTGTAACAATATGTCGTACCTAAAGGTGGCATCTTGCAACCCATGGATCTGTCCAGTGCGTGCCCCAATTGGGCCTAGTCACTCACTCTGAAACATGGAAGCTGTCGTGATACGTCCGAACGGTTATACCCGCCACGCTAGCTCTCAAAAAAATCGCAATTTTCGGCAGATGGATCAGCTCATCATCTTCGCAACCTCTGATTCTGAAGGCTGTTGGTATGTAAAGTGTAGCCCTCAGTCTCTTCCACAGTCTATACTGCAATTACTTTATGATACCTTTCTTCATTGAGTCCCAAAGGCGAGTTGCTAGGATGCCAAGACTGCCACCTATTCGTATAGCTAGCTAGCCTACCCCGAGTTCGGACCAAGGGGTTAAACCATGCGCCGCAGGGGCCACGTTTCGCTCCATACTAGTCCCAGCACTCGCAGCTGCCGGATGTCGGCAATATCTATCTTTGTACCCATGTATATCTTGACGCACGGCATCGATGTCGATCCTTTGATATTGAAAGTATAATCCTTTGATATCTAAAGGCATGATCGTGGCTTGTCTGCCTTTCGAGTCCGAATGCGAATGTTTCAAAAATTGACAATTAGGATTGGGATTGCGTGGGTATTTCGAGAATTTGTTTGATCTGTTAGAGTCCTGCGGGATGCTACTTATTGTAGGAATGCTCCTACGTTAGATGGTGGGATGTTGGTTAGAGGTTTTGTGGCTGAAACTCGTAGGTACGGGGGCTGTGCTATGATGATGTCGAGACTATTTACAGATGATTTCTAATCCTTTACCTATTGAATAGGTAGCTTTGTTACGCGACGCGCCCTGTTTTTAAGATCTGTCAACTTTAACTATTTTTCTTTCTCACCATGATCTACCATCTTTGGTAGGTCTCGCAATCCTCCTAGTCATGTTATAAGATAAGAGTCGTAAATTACGGTATACTTCGCCTTAGGGAGCGCGTGGTATCGTGAGGGTTATACTAGCTATGGAGGGATGTAGGGATTTAGGGATTATGATCGGTATATGTCAGAGGTTTAGTATACCGCATTGAAGAGAATAGTAGTTTAGGATAAGTACGTTCGCAATTATCCTAACTATCTCACGCAAAAAAAAGTCTCAAGTTACGCTAAATATATTATATTGAAGAGCGTATGACGTTATGCATGTCACGCCTACTATTAAGAAAAGTAGGGGTCTAAGGTCGCGATCAGTAACATATTAGAGCTTTAGGACTTTCACGAGCAAGTTGTGATAAAGTAAGAGCATTCTTAAAGTTTCCTTAGATCTAATCCCCTACACTTCATTACATGTATCTAGGTATTCCAGAACTATCCTTACTTCTGAAATATCTCCTTTCTCAGGCCTATCACCCTCGTCGCTCCCACTTTACAAGATAGCAAGCCCGCTGTCAGGAACAATAAGAACGCATGATTAACCTGAAACGTCTACAGCACGGATGACACGCATGCCTTAATTCACGCCTAAGCCACCGCTAACACCTCATATCTACCCCGATTTTAAACGCTATCATCCTTGCATAGACCCAGGCCCCTTGCCTCCCCACGCCTTCGTCTCCGCCATTCCCGCCCTCTCGGGAGAGGTGGTGGCTGCTATTGCAGGAGCTATTGACTGGGTTTAAGGTTCAGATGTAGGTAGAGCTGTCTGAATTTGAGGTCCAAAGGTAGGTGGAGCAGTGGCTGCAGCCCAGTAGCGGACTGCGTCTGCGTTCGACATGAGCCATGCGTTTTCATGCTCGGGGGGTTTCTGCCAATATAGGGTATGGAGGTTGAGCACGTATTGGGCGCAGGGTTTGGCTTGGGCCCAGCGCATGAGGGCGTGGTGGAAGGTGGTGAAGTTTGTGATGTCGTTGGGGTTTTGGAGATTGTATTTCTTTATTGGTGTTTGGTTGAAGGGGAGGGTTTGGGTTGAGGGGTCGCCTATGGAGGGATTGCTTGGGTTGGAGGATTTGGTGCGGGATGGTGGGTTTGATTTTTGGGGCGGCTTGGGTATATTGCTGGTGGTTTGCTTGGTGTTGGTGGTTTCTGCTGTGCGTTGGGGTTTGATACCAGGCTCGGAGTGAGATTTGGGTTTTAGGAATTGTGGCAGAGATTCTGGAGATGGAGGTGGAGCTTGTAGGTTGTAGCTCATTTCGCGTATCTCGAGTTTCATACCGGTGATGAGATAGCCGTAGTATCGTGTGCGTGTCAGGATCTCCCATTTGTCTTCATTCGCATCTGCCCGACGGATTGAGAGTTGCTTCGTCAATGCCTTTTTGGCTCGATCACTCCATGTCTTGCGGAGGGAATCCATCTTGTATGACTCGTCGCTCGACCCGATGACGGCAAGAAAGTCCGAGCATGTCAGTTTGGGCGAAAATAGGCCCGCTTTTTGTAGCAGAGTTGGGTATTGACGCTGGAATTTGCCATTCCATGTGTCATCCGCCGCCAACACAAATAGTATACCAGCTGTCAGGATATCATCGCCAGGGATGTATTGGAAAGCAAGGACTAATTTTTCGGTCGACGGCGCGTTCATCCTGTCGGAAGGGTCGATGGCGTTTTTTACTGGCAGACCGGGTGATTCGAAGAACGTCATATTGACCACCACCATGTAAGCTGGTGCTTCTGCGCCATCCTTAATATGCGTCATCAGCGTGTTGGATGCGACTGGTGCTTCAATTAGAGACGCTGGAGTACAAAGCTGAGGCTGGAATCCGGGTTCGAGGTCGACTTTGAAGCCTTCGAGGGTACGCTCGAGCTGGCTATCATGATCCGAGGATTGGGTGTCCGTGACCATCTGCGATGTGGCAGTAGGGCCACTCATGGTCGATATGTGAGCTTGAACCTCACTCCAAAGTTTCGCAATGTCGGAATCTGGTGGTGCGGCTTTTGGATTGGGCAAACCCCTATGAAATGCTCGAATTCGTGGTTGTGTCAAGTCATGAGCTTTGTGTTGAGATACTGTAGGTTGTGATGGAGATGACTTCCTTTGAAGAGACCCCGACGTAGAGGTAGGTTTCGATGGCTTTAGGTTGGTGTGAGGAAGGTGTGACTTTGGAGCAAACTTCGACAATGAGTAAGGCTTGCTGTAACGAGTATGTGAAGTAAAAGCATAAGGAGCCTTTTCAGGAAGTGGTTGATGGTACGGCCGTAAGTGTTTCCGATCTTGTGATGACACAACTTTATTGTTATGAATTGGCCTTGGGATACCAACAGTTCCTGGCTGGTGTTGATTTCTAGGTTTGGCTTGCCTTTGAGCAATCTTTCTGTTCGTTGTTATCGCAGCATTGCTGATCTCTCTGAGAGCGGTGGACGGATGGCAGTAGTTGTAGTGACCACAGTCTCATTCTGGTTATGAAGAAGAGATTGGCTCGACGAAGAGCAATCCATCTTCATCGCGATTCAGGGTCTTTCAAGCCGAATATCTCGTTTTGTGACTTGCAACTTCACTTACTCGGTCTCACGAATAGGACGCTGGTGAATTGTGCGTACTGTCTCGCCGATAATTTGGACAGTGACATGTTGTAAACAGAGTTGGAGCGGATTTAGGCCCTAGCGCTTGTATTAAGTCCGAGCGCCGGCTAAGTCTCACTCCAAAAACCTTGTCCCTCGCCTTCCAATCCTGGACATGACATATGTTTTGGTCAACACCCATGCGTACTGAGCTGCACGTGGCTCCTCTTTGATAGTGAGTTGCTTTTTCCCGAGTCCTCACCCGTGATTTAGGCCAACCGATTACCGTGCTCGTAAGACAATGCAGTGAATAAAGTACACTTGCAGTCTTTTCCGTTATATCACCAATCAGCAATGAGTGATGGCAGGAGCTCGGATGTCTATCAAGCCCTGCAGGAGTGACTTGAAAAGTGCATGAATTTCAACGCAAGGTTGAACACCATACAGGGCAGGGTTGCATCGTCCGCACGCTCTTGAGTGCCAACACTATCTCTTGTATAAGGCGATGGTCTCGAGCACCCTGTGCTCAATAGTGGGCTCATCTACACCTTCTTAAAAAGAAAATTGGCCGTGAACAATGGTAGGGGTGGTTGACAGTGTGGAGGTTTGAAAGTCGAGAAGGTGCAGGATACTGAGACTACCAAAGGTTTCTGGAATTTTTCTTCTTTCTTGCCCTGCAACACATCATAACTCTTGCCAGTCACCTTGTAGGATCTTCCGATAGGCGCATGTTCGGTCCAATCATCCACTTGCCACCTGTAATCGGCGATGCGCCATTCGTTCATACGGCGATGCAGGAACCCGCGTTATCGAATCCATGTCAGCGCTAGGGTCTAATCATACCGAAAAGAATTCTTGGTATCCAGGATTGCCAGCACCTAGTTTCGGATTGCCGTTCCTAGTAGGCGGGGAATTGGGACAATGCTACACCTCATGACGATGGCAATGGCGCTGGGGTCCAAACGTCTGCAGCTAGATAAAGACCAAATTCTATCGGATCATCGATGGATTCCACGTCTACAGGTGGCTGCAAGCTCTCTAAAGGCACGACACTTCCACCTGTGAGCAATTTTGATCGACTATGTCCGACTCCCATTTCACCCACATTCCGTTGTGCGACTACAATAAATGATAGAACGCAAACGTAAATTGAGCTTGCCATTCTGAACTATGGCAGGGGTTCTGCCATGTTGCTGATCATCGTTGGCTTAGGGCAGCAAAAGACATGCCAACAGACTATGAGCTAAAGTTTCGGCAGGATCTCAAATCTGATACTGGGTTTGAGACATACGAAGAATGGCTCAACCAATACCCGCAAGACTACCCACATCTTCTCTCCTTGAGACGGAGAATGGCATTCCAGGGGCCGTTCTGCTGCACCTTGGTTGACTTGTCGAATCGTGAAGATTCCTCAGTAAACATTCGCGTACGTGACGAAGGCACTGACGATGTCGCAAGTTCAGCCCCTGCGCTGCTCCATGCTCTACGTAATCCGAGGAGGCGTATCCGCTTACGAGTATTACTCTGGTGGGTAAATCAAAGCGGTCCCATAATACCAGAGCTCTTGGACGTCTGTGGTTTGGGATTGAAGATTGGTCCCCAATTTTTCGGAACCGTGGCCGAATTGGCCGATCGGTGGTCGCTCGAAGACCACCCTGTTTTTGAAGAGGACACCACACCTTCGCATCGAGGTAAGGGAGTTCGGCCTTTCCTGCCAGGCCAGTCTCAACATTATACGGCTATCGGTACCCAAGTGGTGACAATAGCGCGCAACTACAGCTCAGCCCGAGCTGATCCTCCTCCAGTCATTGTGATCGTAGGCTGGGACGACAAGAACTGGAGGGATGACGACCTTCAGCTCCATGAGTCTTCAAGACAAGCGATATCTGACTGGTGTCTCAATGAAACACCGCCTTTTCAATTTCCAAAAATTAGCGACATTCAACATGACAATGTACCGCCAGAGACCGAAAGCAGATACAGCCGTTCACGAGTTTATTCCGCTAGCCTTGGTCAGCTACTCAGACACATTGATTGTGCAGCTATCACAGCTGCGGATCTCCTACTCCTGTCGATAATGCCTTTGTTACATATTGACACTCTCCAGATGCGCGCGAAGACTAGATCACTCAGACGTCTTATCTTCTCTGCTTTCACTTCCAAAAGTTCGGATTTGGCCGAATATGGTGTGATGAAGGACGAGCGCTTTTGGTTGCGCCGTCACATCGAAACCTCCGAAGCTGCTAAGAACAATTTCGTAAAATATTTACGTGCACTGGATGATGGAGATTCTTTTTTGGGTGGAGCGCAATATCAAGATATTGATGGATTATGGAGAGACGCGCTTCACGAAGCTCGTATGTTAGAGATCGAGGTCCGTGACAGTATGAGCATTCAAGCTGGCCAGCAGTCACTGGAGGAGTCGAAAAAGTCCATCGAGCTGTCAAATCACCAGATCGAAGAGAGTAGACGAGGTAAGTTGTTCCGCTTTCTGTTCTGGCGGCACTTGCTAATCTTATCTGCAGTGAGGATCAGTAAGTTCGCTCACGTTGATGCACTTGAGCTATTGACAGAATTTGCTCAGTCACCGTGCTCGCCTTCATATACGTTCCTCTCACAACTGTGACCTCGATTTACGGCATGAATGTCCAGCAGATCAACCAAAGTGGACACAGCGTATGGATAGTTGTTATCACTGCTGTCATTGCACTACTTGTGACCGGATATTCATGGTCCTTGATTGAAGGGTTCTACAAGGTCAAGGCATGGCGCGGTAGGAGTAAGGAAGCTGTTTCTCAGGGCCGATCCAAATATGGCTTGGCCATCCGTGTCTTCATGATCTTCGGGCTCATCAAGGAAGGCCACTCTAGGTGGATGTGGAAGACGAACGCGTGGTGGCAGATCATAACCAACAGCGACTCAGATTTTTCGCCTTCTGACTTATTGCGAATGCCACCATTCCAAGGAGCAACTGCTTGCGACTATGTGTCATATTTTGCCAGCCCATTTGACTCTGACCCCAAAGAGGCTTTTGAGCTCAGAAAATTCGAAGAAGAAGATCATGAGGCAACTATATAGCAACACTCGGGCCATAGATGGAAGACAATGCAGAAGATCAGGACACATCACAACCACAATCTCCTTCGTCATCTCACCTCTCCTTCAGTCTTGGCTGTTTGCCAAATCCTTCCTCAACATCAATCGCCACGGGAAGGAGAGAATCTAGTCAATTAACCCATCCAGCCAGCCAACGTACCTCGAAAACGGGCTATCACAGATCGCGAACCCTCCCGTCAGTCCCAACCTCTTTCCACGTTCGCGCCTTCGGGCCATGGATATGCAATCACGATGCTCCCCTTTAGGCTGCCGACCTTGGAGATGTTGTGATGTCTTCACACACACCTTCAGCACCTACCGACAACCCAACCCAACGAATGAAAACAAACCCGCAGCCGCTGACGGCATGACAACATTGCCAACCAGCTACAAACGCCCATGCCAATATCCCGAAACCCCAGCCAACATCTGAAACTGGGGAGCGGGCCGTGATCGATCATGGGGTACATCCGCTTACAGCGCATGTCGTGGGATGCGACGAATATAATGCGTGAGTTTGAGGTATCTATATAGGCGCGAAAATATTGTATTCCCCTAATGCAAGACTCGGCCCCACATTTTCGTTGCCCAGAACCCGATTCCCTGTGCTCAATACTTTTCATACGTCATTCTGAGATGCAATAATATCTACCATGCCATTCTATAGTCTACACCCTTTTCCTTACCTCTTCCTTCTCCTCCTCATCCCCCTAACAACGATTGACGCATTCACCCTCCCCATCATACCACTTAACATCACCTCCCTCACCCAAAACCTCACAACCTCACTCACAGACCCCACTACTACCTACCGAGGCCACTGCGTAGACGACTCGCGCTTCTCAAACTGGAGCGGCGCAATTACCAGCACCGACTGCCTCATTGCCCAGCACAAACTCGAGCTCCGCGTGCAGAGCAGGGTAAACAAGCAGTATACATATTGGTCTAGAAAATATACCAGGACGCCTCCACTTGATGGCTGGGAATTGCCTTTGATGGCGGGGTATAGTGCGTTCCCCACCCATCCTCCTCACATCATACGATCATCTATACTAAAAAGAAGTATACAGGAACATGCATTCTCCTCTTCCAAATCACAAAAGATTTCGGAGACGGTGTAGTGCCGTTTTATCAGGGCGGGTATTTACCTACGGCACGGTTGGCGACGGTTGTGAGGGGGAACTGGGAGGGGGTGCTGGAGGCGGCGGCGGCTGTGAGGCTGCAGTGTTTG
>JAABUL010004999.1_pt1 | contig 17053 bp, 29 predicted proteins | sample 5559151 | NCBI WGS metagenome assembly JAABUL01 (sample SAMN10711876, study PRJNA513368) | rock metagenome | isolation source: Antarctica rocks | place: Antarctica: Victoria Land, Pudding Butte sud | reverse complement strand
TGCTGAGGCTTTACGAGTTGGCCATCGCCACAGGATCAAGAGACAGGCGAGCGATCAGCAGGCGATCTGACATGTCGAGCATTGTCCGAAGGGGCAGAGAATTATCTACAGTCGTCGTAAACGTCACCCTTAGCCTGCAGGCCAGCTCACCTGCTTGTTCCTCTTGCATCTCCAACTGAAGTCCCTTCAGCCAGCATAAACGCCAGGCGCTTTCCTGAGCTTTTCCTTTCTGTATGCGCGCTTCATCGTCAAGTTTGTCGGGACCGAGGAAGTGCTCACGTCCAGAGTGACCGAAAACACTGTCCCCACTTGATCAACTTCCCAATCTGCATACTCTAACGCGGGTCGAGCATTTTGTTGTGCAGCGGCAGAGACGATTCTTGGTCCGATCGACTCTTCCTTCTTGAAAGGTGTGGTCGAGCTGGCTGATGGTCGCTTGCCGAGAACGAGAGAAGGACTAGAGGTCTTCCCATTCACAACGGACCTCCCTCCTACGGCATTTGACCGATCTTGGGCTTCTAAAGATCTTGGGGACGAGGAAGAGCTGGCGGAAGCTGAGCTAGGGGTGGTCAAGAGGCGCGAGGTTGCCGAAGCTGGAGCTCGGGGTCCAGCACTGCTTGAACGTGCCTCTGACGTCGGGATATCTACCGTAGTTTGATTGGGCACAGGGGTGGACGGTCCTCCCAGACGAGCGAGCCGCTTGAGTCGGATCTACATTCGGACAAATCAGGTGGATCAGAAAGAGACTCCCAGAAGAGTCTTCGCCACGCATTCAGCTCACCTTGTCGGCGTCACTCATAGGCTGATCGCTATCCGACATGTTCGCTAGAAGCTCGAGTTGTTTGAATTTATCAGTATTATTCAATATCAAATCAAAGGAGCTTGAAACGGGACAAGCTTTGAATATGGGAGGCGAACTATGATGAAAGTTAATCACGTGACCACAGTTCTTCAGTACTCTTTGTATGAGATTCCCCGGAGCTCATCGTTACCTTGACAGCGTACGGGACGGCTACGATGGCTCAGGTCGTCATTTGCCTCGATCAACCTTCGACTTACCGAGATAATCGGTCAGAGGTGGGCCTACCTTTGAAAGACCCGAATACATCCGACCCTGACCTCTTGAAGGTCGACCGGGAAACAGAAAGGCGATTGCTCGGGCAGTCGAGTACGCTATACGTCGGCAATCTCAGCTTCTACACCACAGAAGCCCAAATTTACGAACGTCAGTCAATGGGACGGTGCTGATTGGATACTCACGTTTGTTGCTTAGTCTTCTCAACGTGCGCTCGGCCGGAAGACGGCGGAGGGGTCAAGAGGTGGGTGGATACGTATCGACCGACCGGGTGTTTCCTGATCGCTCCTCAGGATCATCATGGGTCTTGACCGCAACCAAAAGTCACTTATTCATCCGAGACATTGGTCAAGCTGAATCTTCTTAAGGACGCCCTGTGGTTTCGCATTTGTCGAATATTATCTACACTCGGAAGCGGTGGCATCCCTTCGATACATTTCTGGCACCAAGCTTGACGAGAGGGTCATACGGTGTGACGTAGACCCCGGGTACAAGGAAGGAAGGCAATTCGGGCGAGGAAAGAGTGGAGGTCAGGTGCGAGACGAGTTCAGGCAGGAGTATGACAGCGGCCGAGGTGAAGATTAGACTCTCGATTGAAACTGACCTCTTAGGGGGTTGGGGTCATCAACGGTTAGAGGAAGAACGACGACGACAAGAACAAGATCGATTGCGGTCACAACTGCAATTTGACACCTATGCATCAACGATGGGAGGTCTGGGGATGGCTGGAGCTGATGTTCCTCGGGGAGAAGGTCCCCTGGGAGATCGACGGAAGAGGGACCGAAGCGAAGACGAGGAGAATGAGAGAAGGGAGGACGATGACGCGAAGAGGTTCAGGGGGGATCGTGATGGGGAGTAAATTTAGATTCCTACAGATTGTTGAGACACCCATCGTACAATTCGCTCGTATGTACAATTGTCGCTGTACTACACGATCATCAGATCTTGTGAACGCGAAATCTGCCTCCGTCGCATGAAAGCAGCCACGTTCCCGTTAGCGCGACATTACTTTGAGTAGGCAGTGTTGAGATTCGACCTGTAGTGAAGATGCAAGACGTTCATATACAAATATGATGTATAAATGATGAAAGTCCGAGGTCATGGGGAAGCTGCCAACTAGGCCTGCCAGCTAGCTGGATAGGCGAGTAAGTTCACACGCCTTCAACAGGTAGAGTAGGCCAGAACTCCCCTATTCTCTCCTGAAGTGAGATTCCATATCTTTGATTAGTTGACGACATGTATGAGCCCCACCTCTCGGATCATCATAACGACTTTTCGAGGCAGAATGAAGACGGGTCTTCGTTACTGGAAGAGCTGGATAGGATTGCTCCCATCAAAAGTTTCGATGCCTTTCCAAAGGTGAGCTATGAGACTGACTAGGCGGGCCTTTTGCTCTTGACAGTAATGGGATTCTGACTTGGTTCCAAAGGTCCAGGCGACGTACACGTCTCAGTCGAGGAGAGGAGGGGTCTTGACTTCAATCGTCGCGCTCGTCATATTCCTCCTCGTCCTGGTACGCGAAACTCAGCATTCCCCAACCCCATTCCCGTGCTGATATGTCGCAGAACGACCTGGGAGAATATCTTTATGGCGCTCCAGACTATACCTTCCGAGTGGATCAGGAGATGGAGAAGGACCTCCAGCTCAATGTTGATCTGACTGTCGCCATGCCTTGTCATTGTGGGTCTTGAGAGCAATGTTACGCCATCGGCTGACTCCGTACCAGTCTTGACAATCGACCTACGAGACGCTGTCGGAGACCGACTCCACCTCAGCGATGATTTTGTCAAGGATGGAGTGTGTAGATCTCCATGTCCAGGCATTACATGGCTGATATTCGTTCCCCAATAGACATCCTTCACTGTCGGAAGAGCGAAGTCCATGAAGCAAGTCGTTGCTGGTTCGGATATGCCCACTTGCTGATCTACGCTAGACTCATGTCACCGACTGCGCAATCCGCGTCCCAGATCATCTCGTCTTCTAAACGGCACACTCCCTCACATCGTAAGGATGTGTCGGGAATCCAACGACTATTCTCCTTTAATCCCAAGCGCGTCAAACAGCAACATGCCAGTTATCGCCCAACCTATGACAAGGTTCCCGATGGACCGGCTTGCAGGATATACGGTAGCGTCGAGGTGAAAAAGGTGACTGCGAATCTGCATGTGACCACACTTGGGCACGGATACATGAGCTTTGAGCACACAGATCACCATTGTAAGTGAATCGCGGCACGAACTCTCCTGATGTCTTCAGTGATGAATTTGTCTCACATCGTGCACGAATTTTCGTTCGGCCCCTTCTTTCCGGCTATCTCGCAACCACTGGATCTGAGTCTAGAGTCTACCGATCAGCGTGAGCATTTCTTAGCCTTACCCGACAGTCCTCGTTTACCTGATTCACATCGTCCTGTGCAGCCTTCACCATCTTTCAATACTACTTGCGCGTCGTGCCAACGACTTATATCGATGCAGCGCGGCGCAAGCTTGTGACCTCTCAGGTGAGTCGCCGATCACAGCTTCCGCTGATAGCACAGTATGCTGTCACCGATTATTCCCGCTCCTTCGAGCATGGCGCTAGCGTCCCCGGCATCTTCTTCAAGTATGATCTGGAGGCGATGGCATTGACAATCCGGGAACGAACGACAACACTGTATCAGTTCTTGATACGGCTGGTTGGGGTCGTCGGTGAGCTCGTATCACCGGAGCTGAACAGAGACATAGCTGACAAGACGCAATGATAGGGGGCGTATGGACCGTCGCGGCTTTTGGTCTACGAGTATTCAATCGAGCGCAGCGGGAAATGACGAAGCTCGCAGGGAGCGAGAAAGAATCTACATCCGCATTGCCTAGCGTTAGCCCCGTGGTTGGTCTTGACAACGGCAACGGTTACTTTGGACGGACTTCACCTCGAGTCAACTTCACGACACGGGCAGGTAGCTGGATGTCGAGCAGAGATAGCTCAGGAGGGATCATCACTGATTGGAAGGGGAGATAAGAGCATCAAAATGCATCTTGAGCTTCGCACAACTCCTTGCACATCGATTTGAAGACTGCCACAAAGAGCTATCCAAGATTACCGGAGTTATTCCTTTGCTCCGAGTTATCATTGATTGTATCAACTCTTCATTTATAATACATTCGACCCTGGAACGCTGCGGGCCAGTCCATTCTCGGGGCTGGGTGCCGACTGCACTTACCGCCCCCATTCATCATGGCCAGTCATCGAGACGCCGTCTTCAAGGACCAGCCTTACACCGACCCCAATCCCCTTCCTTCTTCCATCCCTCCCATTGATGAGCTCGGCGTAACTTCTGCACCTCTCAAGAGCGCGTCTTTCTTCATCGGCAGCTTTTGTAAAGAGGTCAACGGTGAGCCGAGCATTGCGCTACTACTTCGATCGCAGGCATTGACAATCATCGAAACCAGAGGATTTCATGCTGTGCAAGTCGGAGAACCGAGATCCAGAGCATTGTTTGCAGGAGGGACGGAAGGTGACACGATGCGCTTCTGAAGTGTGAGTCTTAACGGATCGTTTGAGACTCCAATCTTGAGCATGCGGCTGACGCGCTATGTCTCACAGCGTCGGGAAGATTCGGGAAAGCTGCTTAGCCGAATTCGACACACATTGGCGGTGTCTCGAGTTCAATAACCAGGTGAGCTGCGATCCACGGATTTGGATCAATAAGGACTCTTCTGAGGTTCTCAGTATTATCAGGCATGTCGGAAACCCGAGAGAGCTTTGAACCAATGCGTCTTCACAAAGCTGGTGAGATTCGCCCACATGCTCTTGTCCAGGACCGCGCTAATTCGTCCTGGCCCCATTATCTATTTCTCCTTCGCAAATTCCGGCGGTCTCGCATCAGAACCTCTCCAAATCAATTCCCGGATCACCAGAAGGGCAAGAACAAATACACGAAAAGAAACGGCCCATCTTTACAAGGGTCCAAAAGTGAGGACAATGTACAAACTTCGTCATGGTCACACCTACCTTCGCATCGACCTTAAGATACTAGGCATTGCATTGACGCTAACCAATACCTTGGCTCAACTCAATCAGCCTCCTCAGTAGCTCAGAGTCTCCACCAGCTTGTCGAAAACGCGTATCACGTCGGGTTGGTAGAACTTCTCGTAAGTGAGAGGTACAGGGGTGCTACGGGACGTCAAAGATTATCGCTTCATTATGATTCACTCACTCCCATCCACTGACCAAACCGATTGGGGCCTCGAGATACTCGAAAGCTCGCCGGCCTACCTCGCCAGCAATATCGTTGCCAACGCCGCCGCTCTTCCCCGCTTCATGCACAAGCACCATGCGACCCGTCTTCCGCACCGCCGCGGATATGGCAGGGATGGGGAGCGGATTGATGGTTCGGACGTCGATCAGCTCGATGGATGGAGCCGGATTGGGGAATCGCAACTTGGCAGGCAGAAATGGAACGAGGCTTGGAGGGGGGCTTTGCAGTAATCTGATCGCTCGCACTATACTGTTCAGCCGAAGTAACTGATGATGCAAAGGACAAACGGCAAGTGTATAGTGGAGTTCCATACGAGACCAATGTCAAGTCTGAACCTGGCGTGACGGTGTCAATTTGTCCTATTGGCAGGGTGTAGTCGTCGGTGGGAACTTGCTCGACTGCCATGTGGTCAGCATGACGAGAAAGGTACCAATATACCAATCTCACCAGCAGCTCGATACCTGAAAAATTTCTGTCAGTGACGCTTGTGATCAAGAAACAGGACCTGCAGGATCTTTGGCTCGAGCACCAGGATCGGATTCGGATCTCTGATCGCCGCCAGCAACAAGCCTTTAGCCTGAAGGGGCGATCGAGGGATGACGACCTTTAAGCCTGCTGCACCGAGAAAGAAACCCTGAGGCGCTATCAGCTTAAGACAACGGGATGTGCCTGCTCCTCACTTCTGGACTTTGAGAATGATACAGGCCGCCGTGGCCCACGCTTCCGATCGGGGCACGAATGGTCAAGGATCCGCCCGACATGGGATATGCACCGCCGCTGCCGTAACGCTGCTTCGCTGCTTCGTTGAGGAGCTGACAACCATCGGCTTCTGCAGTGGTCAGAAACACAAGAACTCACCTGATCGAAAGCAGGAAAGATCTACCCAATTGTCAGCCAGATTTCGATTTACGAAAGGCTGAAACCGACGTAGTCGCCAAATTGGATCTCGCCTATAGCACAACCGCCCACACTGGCGAGTCCTATCCCGAAGCCAGCTATGCCTTGCTCCGTGAGAGGTGTGTTGAAGACGCGCTTCTTGCCTTGAGACTCCATCAAGGCCTAGAAAAGGGATATGTGGCTCCAGCTGACCGAATTCTTCTGTCAAGCCCATCGTACATCGGAAGACACCACCTGTGTACAGAAGATCAGGGCTCTCGTGGCAAGAAGGCAAAGAAAAGAGCACACCGAAAGAAACATCCTCTCCGAAGACGACAGCTTTGGGATCCGTGGCGAGAGCAGTTCTGATACGAATAGATTAGCATGAAGCTGGCTTTCCATCCTGATATTCACCCAAGTGCATCTCTGATGGCCTGATATAGGTTGAGTCGCCTCGTTTGTCTTCCCTTCCCTGTCGGTCCTCGCAATCCGTGTCCATCCGCAAATGTCAATCCAGGGGTCGCGAGTGCCTTTGCAGAAAGATTTCAGCTGACTTGCCACGGTAGAAAGTCCATACCTTATCTGGCGTATCGAGGAGCAAGTCACTCTTGCCCAAGGAAGGCTCTTCACCTTCTACGAGATCGCTGACACTCTCTCTCGAAGGTGTAGGAGTAGCCCGAGCTCGACGTGGACCGCTGGAGGTAGTGTCGGCCGTGCGAGCATCCGAAGGATCATCGACCGAGACTCCGTAACCCGCCCAATTTCGGTGTAAAGGATGATTGAAAGGTCTCACTGTAGAGAAACTCTGAAGCAGCTTGGCGGGAAGATCTATTCGTCGCCTCATGAGGCTCACCGTAAAGCAGAAGCAAATTCTGACAGTCATGAGGCCTACGACCAGGGCAGCGTTGAATCCTCGACCTGGAGCCCCAAATCCTTGGGGAAAACAGGCGTGGTCCCGTCCCGAGCCTACCGCGCCTCTCCAAGATTGGCTTCCACTCTCCTTCCATCTCATCTTTTTGATCCTTTGGCGTCATCATATTCAGTGGGGCACACCTCTTTGTATATCATCTCCATTTTGTTGTCAGACTCCTCTCCTCCAGAAAGTCACCTCTAATTCCTTTCTTCTCCGATCAAGAGTCTATCTTCCGAATCATCGACCCGGGAATCATGTTTGCCAAAGTATCCGACAAGTTTCATCGAAAGCAAAATTCATCCAATACAAAGACCGGACAGCCTAATACCCCTGCTGGTAATCAGCAGGTCGCGAATGTATACTCGGTCAAGTCAATAGCTCCCCAGCAGAGTATCTTGCAACAACCTGGCCCTGGCCATGGCGGCATCGATGGTTTGACAGGGGGTAGTCCCATGGATGGAATAGAGGGGTGAGCGTTTACAGTTCTGAACGTCTGGCTTCTCCCGGGAAATCTGCGAGTGTTAGCCTTTGGATTCTCGTCTCAATCCTGGGGTGGCCTGGTCACTTTCCAGGCCGGTGGAGAGTTAGGCCTTGCAATTACTCTCTCGGCCCTTTGCATGACCAGCGTCAAGCCACATGGATTCTGGTTCGGCTTACTTCGTGGAGAATGCGCTGACCATGTTCTCCATCGTTTCACCCATCGCTCACTACTCCTCCGTATGTCGGCTCCTACGTGCGCTCGCTGATCCCCTTCTTCATCGACGCCTTGCTGCTTCAGCCAATCTCCCTCTCCTCCCCAAACTAGCTTTTCCCATTCCCAATCTTCTGCCGCTGGCACTTCCGCATCCTTGTCCCTCTCCACTGTCCCACCACAAGCCCGGACCCCTTCCTCGGCGCTCGGCGTACAAGAGGGCCAATCATCTTCCTTGGGACAGCCCGTCTATGCGCAGAAGGACATCCCTCAGTTCGCTCAGCAGGCTATGCAGCATAACGGGGACCGAGCGATGAGCGTAGAAATGGCAGACGTTTCTGCACTCAGCCTACAGAGCGGCGCGACTCAGCGACATTGCAGTGCGGATGGTGAACGCATGAGAGAAAAAGCTCGAGAAGCTCAAGAGCAGGTAAATAATGTCGACATTTTTATCAACGCGCACTGATTCCCCATAGGCGGCCCAAGCTCAAGCCAATCTCCACCACGCTACTCAGCAGGCCCGCGTCGCCGCGATCAATGCCGCAGCGACGCAAGCTGCTCTCGAGACCGTTCCAACTCAGCTTCCAGCCGCTGCAAAAGTCCCAACTCCGGTCGCCGGTGCGCCGGCACCTCAGCCAATGCGTCGGACTGCGGGTCGCTACGCGTTAGCCGACTTCAATATCGAGCGAACGTCAGTACATCGCAATCCATACCGTTTTCAGCTCATCAATGCAGCCTCGGCACCGGGTCTTTTGGTCGGGTGCACCTTGTCCGGTCAAAGCACAATGGTCGCTTCTACGCCGGCAAGGTACTGAACAAGGAGAAGGTCATCAAGATGAAGCAAGTCGAACATACCAATTCCGAGCGCGAGATGCTGGTTCGAGTCCGACACCCTTTTCTGGTCAATCTGTGGGGCACTTTCCAAGACGCCAACAACCTTTACATGGTCATGGATTTCGTCGCCGGAGGGGAGCTGTTCAGCTTACTGCGAAAGAGTCAAGTGAGCGCCGCGTGAAGCTCTTCTGACTCAGCACAGCGATTTCCCAACTCTGTCGCCAAATTTTACGCTGCAGAGGTAGCCTTAGCGCTCGACTATCTGCACTCACTCGACATCATTTACCGAGATCTCAAGCCGGAGAATCTACTCCTCGGCGCCGACGGCCACGTTAAAGTCACAGATTTTGGCTTTGCGAAGCACGTTCCGGACATCACCTGGACACTTTGTGGAACGCCAGACTACCGTGGGTGTCGGCCGCAAACAAAGTTGACCTTTCAGTCGCGCCCGAGGTTGTCCAATCCAAGGGCTACAACAAGAGCGTTGACTGGTATGCACTGGGGGTGTTGGTGTTTGAGATGCTGGTGCGTGCCCCTCGAGCCCCCTTGTTCTCGCTCAGACGTCGCAGGCCGGCTACCCGCCTTTCTTTACGGAGGATGGCAACCCGATGAAGCTATACGAAAAGGTTGGTATCAGCCGCGATGTAGGCTGATAGGACAGATTATCGCGGGGAAGGTCCGGTATCCAACTTACTTCGATGTTCTTGCAAAAGAGCTTTTGAAGAATCTGCTGGTTGGAGACCTTACGAAGCGTTATGGCAACTTGCGGGCCGGCTCGTCCGATATCTTTGCGCACGGGTGGTTTGCGGAAGTCGACTGGGACAAGCTTTATCGCCGGGAAATCCCAGCGCCTTATGTTCCAAAGATTGAGGGGGAAGGCGATGCGAGCCAGTGAGTTTACAATACCGACTGCGCTGATCTCCAGATTCGACCGCTATCAAGAGGCCGATGTCAGCGAGTACGGAAAGGCTGGGACGGGCGCGTATGATCATTTCTTTGCGGATTTTTGAAACAGCATGCAGCACGAAATGTTTGTTACAGGTCGGCGAGTCCGTATCCACCACCCACACCGCAGCGCGACTACAGTGACCATAGGTGTTTTTCCCTTTGAACGGGCGTTAGGGTCCAGCATCGTTAAAGCGTAAGGTCACAGAGCTGTGTACTTCGGCTTTGATAGCTAAATTCATTCGGTCGGTTCAGCTTTGGGGTCTTAGTTCGGCAAGCTGTTTTGGACGAACATGTAATTTAATTTCATAGTGCTTCTTTCCTCAATTTCCTCGTTTAATTCTCGATGTCTCAGATTGTGCAAACTCCTTCAAGGAGAACGACCTCGACCCTACTTGATGGTCGACATGTCTTCCCTCCATTTTACGCCTGCTATCTGCTGCGATCCAAAGCGACATCAAAGTCGAATCGAACTTATGTGGGTCACCTAGGCCCCTGGATATCTCGAGAACTGAAGTGGCTTCAAGGTCGGATCCACACCGAATCCTCCAAGAAGGATCAGACAGCACAATGGAGAGCTCAAACAAGGAGCTTTGAAGACTTCACGATTCCGACCATGGGTCAGTGGCTTCATCGGGTATCAGAAAGCATCACAACGCCCTAACGCAACTTCAGGAAATGCAGATGATCGTTTACGGGTATCCTCAAGTCTCAACCAGAGCCACTAGACTGCGCTAAGACATCTTCAGCTTCCCAAGCAAGATCACTGCGCTGCAGGTAAGCAGATTCAACCTTCTCGGACCTTGAGCTAACATACACAGTACGAATGGGCTTGGCAAAAACCTGAGCTCTCTCGACATTTGCGAATCCGTCTTCCTCTCAACGACGAGGAGAACGGACCGATATTCGAGAGGGATTCGAAGCGCAACTGGATCGAACGAAAGGTCGCGTATGTGTTGGAGTGATGCTGCTCAAGCTGATCTCAAACAGAGTCGCCTATGCACTGCTGTGCCTACCGCCATTCTGCCGCTTGCCGTTACACCTTCGCTTCTTCACCGCCGATGTACACGATCTGTTTCAACAGCTCTCACCGAATAATCTCCATCATCCCAACAAACTGGTACCTCGGAAGGGCTCGACGGTCATGGTCAAGCTCCCGTCCCTCTCGCCAATGGTGACCGTCATCCTTGACTTGGGAGGCGTGTCCGGAAAGACTGGACTCCGGAGGCAGAGCACTCAAGGTGTGACAGGGCGAGATGAACCGATCGATGTGCAGGACGAGGATTTTCGATTTGGCAGTCGCGTCTGGGCAAAGTGGAAGAATCTGGAGGAAACGACGCGCCAGAGTGCACTTTTCTGCATAATCTGTCATCAAGCTATCGAAACGACTGTAAGAAGTCCCTCCAATCTTCAGCCTCGCTTATTAGGTACTAGAATCATCTCGACTTCGCTCTCTGCCCAGTTTCACCTGCCTCACCCGCTTCTCCATCATGCCTCTGCTTAACTCACATTCGCTGCTTGGCTTCAAATTTTCTCATGACACGAAGCTCTCAGTCGCCGACACTTTTGCCTCGCGAGGGCTCATGTCCCTCGTGCGGTGGCGCGTCGGATTGGGGAGAGATCATACGATCATGCTATGGTCGAAGAGAGGGGAGCGAGCTGGAACGCGCAAAAGCGGACACGGCCTCGAGGAGACCAAGAATGAAGTCGGAGAAAAACCCCGCGGAAGGGAGCGTTGTCCTTGCGACGACCGAAGAAGAAGGCAACGTCGACTGAACATTGTCAGCAGAGGACGAAGCGTGGGACAGAACTGCAGCGCTGTCATCCGCTCGCCATGGACGTAGTCCATTGAAGAGCAAGCTGAGCTCGCTCATCCCGGTCAGTCCTCAGAGAGTACGAGCGACCGGTGAAGGCGAAGACGTAATCATCGAACACGTCAACAACATCATCGAAAACGTCAACAACCTGGCCGAGGGAAGGGGAAGCTTGAAGGAAAAAGCAGACAGACGCTCAGCGAAGATCCCGCCCGCCCGAATGCAGGCAGCATTGTCAGCAGATCTGGCACAGACTCGCGGCGGCCTCGAAGGAAGATCAGCCAACACCAAAGGGTTGCGGTGAATCGGATACGCAGCATCGAGGATTCAATAGAGGATAGCCGCGGGAGCGAGAGCGAGATGGAGTGGGAGAGACTGGAGAGAGACATGATGGCATTGCGATAATCATGTGGTCTTATGGTAGAAGTGTTCCACGCTTCTATCGGCCTAGGGCCATTTCTACTTGGTTTGCGAGCTCGTCTTCACTCCGAAGTATTGTCCAATCTTTCGTCCGTCTGTCTGCCGAGCGTTTCAACGTCGTCGCCGAAATGCAATTGCCCCATGGATACGTGGAGTGTACCATCTGGTGGTCGACTTCGATCATACGCTTTCTGCACCTGACGGTCTTGACCGAGCGAGCTCACTCCACCCTCTGATGTCGGCGCTTCCGATGAGGATGGTGAGTCAGCTTTGACTCGGGCGTCGACGAGCGGTGTGTTTGCGAGAGGTGACTCGGGAGTGTCGTCGGCGGAAGCGAAGGAAGCAGCGTCATCCTCGTCGGTGGTGGCGTAATCCTCCCAGTCCAGCTATATAAAATATAGTCAGCGGTTGAACAGGGGATGAGTGCCAGCCGTTAGCGAATGAAAGCCGACATACATAGTCGTAGATGACTCTGACTATGAGGCTGCAGCTCGGACAGGTGGCAATCTCCTCGCCCTCTCTCAATTGAGCCTTTGAGATCTCGAATCGGTCGCCGCATGGACAAGGAAAGTGAAAAACCTTGTTGTCTGGGTCCCATGCGAAATCTTCAATCTCGAGCTCGTCATAGTAATTGACCATGATGATAGCATCTATCGTCGAAGTCCATGGGGGAGTTGTGAACCGACAGGAAATATGAGAAGAAACCAGGAAATGGATCAGTTACGTAATCTAACGACCCCGGACTTTGTTTCGCCAAAGCCCGGCGCTTTGGCTGTCGGGGTCAGACCACGTGTCGGTGACAGCCTGTCGGCTTGTCTTCACACTTCCTTTACGACTTTTCATCTGACGAACGACAGCTATCATGGCTCTCACGAATGGACACGCTACCAACGGTCTACATGATGACGGTGAGTCCATGGCGTGCATGTCACTTGTTCTGCAAGCTCCAATATCCCGCCGAATTAATCCTTCTTATCCAGTCCTTACCTGTTTGGCTAAGGGCGGATATGCGCGCCGATGAAGAGCTCTCGCTGAATTTCCTTTCCAGGTACTGGTGTTGTCAAGCTTGATCCTTGGTGAGTCGCCTTTGAGAGCACGTAAACCCGCACAGAGACCTTCGAACTGACGTTCGGTCGTTCAGGCTGGAACCCTTCTCGTCGGCCTTGCAAGGACGTTATTCGGCCTTCAAGAAACAGCTCGCAGACATCAATCAGCACGAGGGAGGACTAGCTCATTTCGCGGAGGGATACAAATCCATGGGCCTCCAAGTCGATTCCAGCGGGGGAGTGAGGTATCGCGAGTGGGCGCCCAATGCTACTGAAGCGAGATTGATCGGCGAGTTCAGTATGTCGAGTCGGTACCATTCCTTCTTGAAGCTCACGGTCGGATGCTTTTCAGACAACTGGTCTCACACCGCCAATCCAATGACCAAGTCGCCCTTCGGTACATGGGAATGTTACGTTCCGCCTGCTTCTCCTGGGCATTGCGCTATCCCTCACGATTCCATGCTCAAGATCTCCATGACACTTCCCTCCGGCGTCTCCATTGACCGTATCCCGACATGGCTCAGCCGTGTCACACAAGACTTGAACATTTCCCCCATCTATGAAGGGCGCTTCTGGAATCCGCCCAAGGAGCAATTGTATCAATTCAAGCAGGGACATTCGAAGAGGCCTGTCGATGGTCTAAAGATCTATGAAGCGCATGGTCAGTCCCTTTGACACACTGTAGCAGCTTTGGCTGAATGGCCCCTTTCAGTCGGGATCTCCAGTCCAAACATGAGAGTCACCACATACAGGGAATTCGAGCACGACGTCCTGCCAAGAATCAAGAAGCTTGGTTACAACTGCATCCAGATGTGAGCAGTCCTTCCTCTTTTCATGGAGATGATTTGAGCTTACGGGCCGTCACCAGGATGGCCATCATGGAGCATGCCTATTACGCTTGCAAGTTTGAGCCTGCCGCATGTCGTCTTCTGACCCCAAACAGCCTTCGGTTATCAGGTTTCCAACTTCTTCGCTATCTCCTCGCGCTATGGTGAGTGATTCGACATCAAGGATGGTGATTGATGTTTTGCAGGAACGCCCGAGGAGCTCAAGTCTCTGATTGATAGGGCACATGAGATGGGCATGACTGTCCTGCTTGACGTCGTCCATTCTCATGCGTGCAAGAACATTGTGGATGGGTGAGCCTTGAGGTGTCGATGTTGCTAAATCTCGCTTAGCATTAACATGTTGGACGGAACCGATCATCTATACTTCCATGAGGGCGCCAAAGGCCGACATGAGCTCTGGGATTCTCGCCTATTCAATTACGGTCACCACGAAGTCCTCCGCTTCCTGTTGTCCAACCTCCGATACTACATGGATGTGTACATGTTTGATGGCTTCCGATTCGACGGTGTCACCAGCATGATGTACAAGCATCATGGCATAGGGACCGGCTTCTCAGGTGAGTTCGCATGGTCCTTGAGCCGGCATTGATGGCAGGTGGCTATCACGAGTACTTCGGTGACTCGGTAGACATCGAGGCCATGGTATATCTCATGCTTGTGAGCCCTCACTTGACGGAAGTTCTGGTACTAATTCCAATCTTTAGGCCAATCAGATGCTTCACGAGCTCTATCCAAACGTGATCACCATCGCTGAGGACGTTTCGGGTATGCCAACACTTTGTCGCCCTGTTTCTGAAGGAGGTGTTGGCTTCGACTATCGCCTCTCGATGGCAGTCCCGGACATGTGGATCAAGCTTCTCAAGGAGAAATCGGACGACCAATGGGAGATGGGCGCCATTGTACACACTTTGACCAACCGCCGTCATCTCGAAAGGAGCGTGGCGTACGCAGAGTCCCATGACCAGGCACTGGTTGGCGACAAGACTCTGGCGTTCTGGCTTATGGATAAGGAAATGTGTAAGCTCTGGCAGCTCAAATCTGGCCCGAAGCCGCTGATCAAGCTCAAAACGCAGATGACTTTATGTCAGATATGACACCCTTGACTCCGATCATCGATCGCGGTCTAGCGCTTCACAAGATGATCCGGTAAGGCCATAAGATATTCAACACTTCGGGCTGAGGCTTGGTAGATTCATCGTCCACACTCTAGGTGGCGAAGCATACCTCAACTTCGAAGGCAATGAATTTGGCCATCCAGAGTCCGTCAACGGAATGAGCTAGTGAGATCCAACTGACTTCGCATAGATGGATGGACTTCCCCCGTGAAGGCAACGGCAATTCCTTTGCACACGCCCGCCGTCAATTCAATCTCATAGACGATGAACTCCTTCGATACAAATACCTGAACGAGTTCGACATCGCGATGAATTGGCTAGAAGATCAATACAAGTGGCTGAGCTCACCACAGGCATGTCGCTTAGAGGTTGATTGTCATGAGCTTACAGATCCTCAAGGCGTACGTCTCTTTGAAGCATGAGGGCGACAAAGTCATCGTCTTCGAGCGCGCTGGGCTACTTTTCATCTTCAATTGTGAGACGTTAACGGAAGATGTATCTGACTAGTGTCAGTCCACCCTACACAATCTTACGCAGACTACCGGGTAGGAATTGAGACGGCCGGCCAGTACAAGGTGATCCTCACTAGCGATGAGAAGAAATTTGGAGGCCACGAACGGATCGAACGAAATGGGAAGTATTTTACGACGCCTATGGAGTGGAACGGGAGGAAGAATTGGCTTCAGGTCGGTGATTGAGTATCTCGCTTGGGGTCCCATTGACGCTGTCTGGCAGGTCTACATCCCGTCTAGAACAGTCCTCGTGCTCGGTTCATGATTTCTCTTACGATCACTTCTCATGTCACGGATCACACCCTCATGATGAGGGCAATGAGGTAACGAGCCATCATGATCTGGGTTTAGTAGCGATGTAATTATCGGTTGAGCTGGAACATTCGACGTATCTAATGAGAGCGTTGCGTATGCATTCATTTTTTAATGAGACCTGTCTTGAGTCTCCAATACTTTCCTGACGTAGCGCCATGTTCAAAAACCTCTATCCCCTTTCCGTGGTGCGCTTTCGCCGCGTATCAAGTTGAGACTCTGCGCATACTATGCCGGCCTCATTTTGCGTTGAGATCTGCGCCTCACTGCAATGTCGTGTCGAGTCATTACTTTGATTCTGATACCGCGGCTTCTGATTGCGGAAGTATTTATCTGCGGAAAATGCGAGTGACGTTGCACATTGTCGCGCAGAGTTCCATTTACTCTCGCCAATGAGCACGACTGACTCTCATGCAGCGGTATCAGAGGCCGCCTCATCTGCTTCAAATTCCTCTATCGGATTATTCCCTTTCTCATAATGCTAGAGATCACTCAGGATATTGGAAGTTTGTACGACAACCATTACGAGATTGTTTCATGCAAAGATACAAGTTTAACCGAGGACTATTCGAGGTCTTCCTGTCTCATGCATGATTTGACTCGACCTATAATGGTCGTGTTGCACCTGGAATAGCTCCTCGGACTGAGATTGGAAGACTCTCCGACGGTCCTAAAGTAGACGATGAGTAGCATCGCGTAACTATCTTTCTGATCGACTCGGGGCGATGTGAAAACGACTGTGATCATTTTGTTTTACATTTATGTTTCCGACGGGCGCAATTGTCATGTCGGGGACTTGACTCCTATATAGTTGGAGGAATATCCCGGGATCGGGACTTCCTATGATGCTTTTTATAGCTTTGCGCTTACTGTGACCAACTACGCCTTTCCACATACAGCAATATCAGACAATGAGCGAGAATTTGAAGATCCCGCATCATTTAGCGGCCTGCGTGCACCGAAATAGGACAATGTACGGCCGGTGGAGAGGATTCTTCGTGACCATAAAAACTCTACCATTTAGGATTTTGCGGCGCTGTGTTTTTGAAACCGTAAACCCCACCACAAAAGGTGTTAGTTCATGAAGACTGCAGGACGGTGGCCATGGAAGTCGGAACCCGCTAAGGAGTGTGTAACAACTCACCTGCCGAAAGAACTAACCCTGAAAATGGATGCTCAATGTTAACCCATGAATTTAGAGATTAGACGCCAAAAAGCTGAAGGCGGTCGTCGGGAACATAGCCACAAGTAGACAAGGGCCGGATGTGTAAAGACAACACAGCACCGTTAGATGACCACGCTGTCAGGATAAGGCGATCTCGTCTTCCGGTCACGTGACCGCCTGCGCAGTCCCGCTGCCGCTTTTCAATTAGTTTGATGTTTCATACTTTCCTCCTTATGCATGTCGTCAATAT
>JAABUL010004998.1_pt1 | contig 17055 bp, 12 predicted proteins | sample 5559151 | NCBI WGS metagenome assembly JAABUL01 (sample SAMN10711876, study PRJNA513368) | rock metagenome | isolation source: Antarctica rocks | place: Antarctica: Victoria Land, Pudding Butte sud | reverse complement strand
CGGGCTTTGCGCATCTGGGATCTTTTGATCAGATTAGCCGGGGGCACTTGTTGGCGGATGCGGTGGCAATTATTGGCACGATGGATCTTGTGTTTGGGGAGGTTGATCGATAAGGAGAGTAGGTTGGACGGAAAGAAAGGGGGAGAGGCGGCGTTCAGGTATGGAAATGTATATATTGTTTGTACAGCATGTCGATAGGCACCCGAGATCCAGAGCCCTGTTATGTTAGAAGCGAGCATTAAAAGAGCATCCAGCATAGGTGCAGAGCCTTCTCTTTGTTTTCCTTATCTCCAATTTCTTGTCAACTCGCCGAAGCACCCTTCATCGAATCCCCTAAATCCCAATCCATCCACCGTCAAAACACCATCAGCTCATCAGCCACCAAAACCACCACCCCCAATCTTCAAACCTCAGCTCCACCTCATGGCGCCAGATTCTTCTCAACCTTCAACTCACAACAATCAGATCCAAAACTCTCCCCCCTGAGCCCAGCCATCCAATACCCTTTCAACATCAACACCCTCAACTTCACTAACCCTGACGATGCTGATATGAGTTAGAACGTATCAGGCTAGTGGGTCAAAGGTATGGGAGAGGAAGGCGGGGGAGCAGGTGGGCGATTAAGCTATCCATGGGTTTGAGAAGGTTGTCAGTGACTTTTTGTTCCCTTTTCCAGCTTGACAACAAGCTAGGGGTTTTAAAGCCGTCCACTCAAGTCTTCCAGCCTTTGCGCTTTTCGTTTAAATCCCCTACACGATTGTGCTCCGGAACCTATATGGTAAGATGGTGAGGTGGGGCTGCAATCAGTCGTTTTCTGCAAGAAGAGGAGTGAGGTGGATATGGGGGATTTTCGACTTGGTTCAATCGGAAAGCTGTTTCAAGTCAAGTGATATGGGGACATGGAGGTTTGTTGTGCTCAGCGAAGAGTTGAGTCTGTGTTTAGACTTAAAATATGTTCGAATCCTAACCCCTTAGCTTCTGGAGTAATAGGAGCGGCGTATGTGTGCTTTGGTTTTGGTTTTGGTTTTGGTTTAGCGTGTGTTGGGTGGGGATGGGTGTGTGTGGTATATGGTATCTGGAACGGGTTGTTGGATTGAGGGTTTGTTGGATTTTGTGGTTTGGAGTGGAATGCATGAATGCAGTTGTTCTACTGTGCTACTAATTGCTTTCTCGCCCCCCCATGCCCCCGCCCCCCCTTCCCTTTTGCCGTTGTCGTTCAATATACTTCTATCCGTTCTGCTTTCTCCCCTATCAATCTCACGTCACAAACCCAAACCCCTCTTAGCACCGCATTCCCCATCCCAGCTCATCCCTCCGGCGCCCCTTTACCACAATTCCCAATTTCCAACCCCGCGCCAAAACCCATCCCACCTCCTCACCTCCCCTTCCCATTCCCCATCAAACTATCTACGCCCTACCAAGCTTTCTCAAGAAGAAAAGAACAATATCTCGTTCTCATGTCCTTAGCCGGGGGAGGAGCGCTGCATGATGGCTCTAAAAATGACTATCATTGGAATATGACGGAAGATAGTCAGCAGTGAATGTATAGGTTTGGCGGGTAGGATTGGGGCGAGAGGGTGAGAGAAGAATGGCCACACTAACGTCTCATATCGCTTCCTCTACCACCCATCCCGCTCTCATGTCAACGACGATATGCTACCACCAAATCCCGCAAACCACAGCACTATACTCACTATCTAGACTTCCACATGAAAAACCTCTACCATACCCCTAAATTTCTGAGTATTGAAGGGGAGAAGGGACTAACCAAGCAATGGCAAGGTTATGCCTAGGAACAATACATGTTCTGCCCACAGCAGCGTGTACGCGAGTACTCACCGTGTATTCAGCGAGTATTCGTGTATTCAGCGAGTATTCGGGTAAATAGCGAGTATTCGTGTAGATAGCGAGTAAATAGCGAGTATTCGTGTAAATAGCGAGTATTCAGCGAGTAATTAGCGTGTATTCGCGTACTCAGCGAGTAATAACAGTTTTGTGAGTTGATCTCGAGAGCTCTGAGCTAACCCTGAGCATATTGATATTTTGATTGTTGCTGTTAGGAGGCTATCTCGAAGGTGGAAGGCGAAAACTCTACTAACGGGCCTCAGCCCTACCAGCTCTATGTGGCGGATGTTACCAGCTTTCCTAATTCCAACACGGACGTGAACCACCTAGCTGCTCTACTGCAGTAACCAGCCTAAAGAACCTGGTGCCCGGACGATAAAACGCCCCAGCCAATAGCACTTAGTCAAGCCGACGATAAAACATCTAGCCACGAGCACTTAATCACAAGCAATCCAGCCACTTGTTGAAATTTACATCAATCTCCCTACCTCCGCAACTTCCATACCCATCAAGCGCCCAATCACCAGGAGCGCAAATCAAGACATCAGAATTGTATAATCATTTAGCATGCCCTAGCAGAGGATTTTCAGGAATGGTGCGGTGGTCGCGGGACCGTTGTGGTTAAGCCGGGACTGTTGCAGCGAGGAAGGGGATATTTGAGGAATAGGTGCTAGTCGGTAGGCGTGATAGGCGTGATGAGGGTTTCGATTTAGAAGGATGTGGGGTTGAGAAAGATTGAGAAGATACATTTCTCTGTGCACGCTGAGTACGCGAATACTCGCTGAATACGCGAATACACGCTGAATACTCGCTATTTACCCGAATACTCGCTGAATACGCGAATACACGCTGAATACTCGAATACTCGCTATTTACTCGCTATCTACGCGAATACTCGCTATTTACTCGCTATTTACTCGCTATTTACCCGAATACTCGCTATCTACACGAATACTCGCTATTTACTCGAATACTCGCTATTTACTCGCTATCTACGCGAATACTCGCTATTTACTCGCTATTTACTCGCTATTTACCCGAATACTCGCTATCTACACGAATACTCGCTATTTACTCGAATACTCGCTATTTACTCGCTATCTACGCGAATACTCGCTATTTACTCGCTATTTACTCGCTATTTACCCGAATACTCGCTATTTACTCGCTATCTACACGAATACTCGCTATTTACCCGAATACTCGCTGAATACACGCTGCTCTGGGCAGAACATGTATTGTTCCTGGGCATAACCTTGCCATTGCTTGGTTAGCCCCAGCTCGGCAGTCCCGGCCAGGTAATAATAAGTGTTACCCTAGAATTTGTGAGCCGCTTTCCCTCTACTCGTGCCTCACCCTCGCCAAAAATCCATCAGTCTCTTGCGCATATTGAGCGTAACCTATCGAGCATCGACTTCGTTAGAACGATAAACATGTATACATCTGTATGGGGAGCTGGACTATGTTGGGACCGTGCCTAGAATCTAATCGATGGGACCGGAAGTAGAATGTTTGATCAATAGAGGTAGCTATAACTAGAATACTAAGAATACAGAAGAAAGCAAAGAGGAATTCGAGCTGTATCTATCTATAGTAGAGCGAACAAAGAGGGCTGAGTAGGTTTGCTAGGGATTAATCATGTGCCGAAATCCCTAGAGCTTATTGATCAGGAAACCCTACCCAATCCCGACACACCCGTAACACGTGACAGACTACAAGGGTCAGCTTGACTGGAGGTTATCGGCAAGTAAGTAGAGTTTGGAAATGAAAAGGAAGCTACGCTCAATATGCGCAAGGACTGATGGACTCTTGGTGGGTGGCTCTCAAACTCAGCGTACATTCGCGTACTCAGCGAGTATTCGGGTAAATAGCGAGTATTCGGGTAAATAGCGAGTATTCGGGTAGATAGCGAGTAAATAGCGAGTATTCGGGTAAATAGCGAGTATTCGGGTAGATAGCGAGTATTCGCGTAAATAGCGAGTATTCGCGTTAGGGATAACGGATGGTCATATGACAGTCAGGTCAGGTCAGATGTTTTCTGTCATGCTGACGTCAGATGTTTCTACTTGACAGCCAATAAGACAGCTTATATATATATTACTAAGGCTTTTGACCAATCAGAGCCCAGGAATCGACTATTGGGCTGAGCGTTCTAAAAATTCCGGAGCCGCAGACGCCTGAGAACCCGGAGAAAACAGAGAAAAAAGAGCAATTTATAGTGTAATTTCCGTCTCTTCTTCATCTCTTTCTCGAGCTTCCAACATCGAACTTTGTTCCTCCAACCACTGATCTTCTATCCCTATGAGCTTCTCTTCAGTATGTAGGCATTGTTTGGGCTATCTTTCGTAGTGTACGCTCGCGGCATTTCACTACTCTTTCTCTTCTTCCTGGAACGATTGACTCGGTAAACGCGACGTGTACAGCTGAATCAGATAGCATAGTGCTTATATAGAGTAGGAATAATAGTCAATAGAGGTGATGATTGATGTAGGAAGATTGAGGAAAGGGAGGATTCGGCGAAAATTGCAAGATGTTCTATCGAAACTGGCTAGCCTATATCTTGAAAGAATTAGCGCAAAACCCGATCTGGCTAGACTGCTGTCATGTCATTTGTCAGGTCAGATCCATGTCACGACTTGACGTCATATGACTTGTCATACCATCGAAATGACGGTCATTACCGATCCCTAATTCGCGTATTCGCGTACTCAGCATGTACTCATCAATAGTTTTTTTGAGTGACCCTGTGGGCTAGCCCTGATTCCCTCGAGATTCTTGAGGGAAGATCTTACCTCATCTGTGTCTCGCTGGCCAAGTCACTAAGCCCTGGGCCGTCCTGAGTCCCCTGGGTCACACACTTCGATTCCTGAGCTCCCGACCGTGATCTAGCTGTCCAGCGAATAATCAGGTCTAGCGGTCATCAAAATAGGGTTCAGCTATTGAACAGCTGCAGGCCTCAAAAGGTACTTATATTTCTTCGAGCTCATCACCAGTAATCAAGTACCGCTGAGAACGAATGTTTTTTAGAAGCAAATTTACATTTGATCAAACTTGAAACACCTCATAGAAGCCTTCATCGTTTGAAGCCCCCTGTTGTTGCTCTGATATAGGCTCAGCCGAAGCTTCACCCCCCTCAACTAGGTCTAGCTGCCATCAAAATAGGGTTAGCGGCATAATATTTCATAACAACGCGCACGCGTTCTTCTTCATCAACCAACTACTCTACCTACCCAACGCCCATTCTACCTCATCGCCGCCATAGATCTTGCACCCCCTCCAGTAGGTGAGCTCTATGTGAGCGACGAGAAGCTCATCGCCGCCGCCAATACGTGGGCTGGAGCCCGAATCAAGGATAAAATTTGGTTGAGGTGTGATAGGGGTGAGATCTTGGATTGAAATTGTAAGTGGAGAGTTACAAAGGGGGGTGGTGGATGGAGCATCGGTCGAAGGCTTTTCTGGTTTGTTTTGGATGTTACATTCTACCATCTCTCTGTTTCCGCAAGATTTCAATTAGCCATTATATCGAACCACAGCCCTCATATCTAGTCATCATTTCACAACCTCCCTCTCTCCCTCTTCCTTGCCTCCTTCTTTTCCCTCTCAGATTCGCCTCTAAAGCTTGTACTACGCTGATGATGAAATGGTCTATTATCTTTGAAAATAGCCGGACGGAATACATGGTCTAATTCTTTAAAGTCATGACCTCGATTCTCTAGTATGTAGACTTGTCACACTTTCATCCCTCTATCTTGAGAATGAATTTTGCTGATTAACTTAATGATGGAATCGATAATACTGCGGATTCTGTCAGGGAATACACATAGAACCCTAGATCAGCTCCTTTCTTTCAATTATCACATCCGCAGTTCTAGAAGAAGGTTAAGATGCGTTTGTAGTCTCCGTACACCAGTCCATTACATACTCAAATCAACAGTCTTGATAATCTTCAACTTGAAATTCAAATTAACCTCTTGCTGATTAACATACTGCTTTAGTCGACAACAACCATACCATGTAATCTCAAAACGAACCAGAACTTTCAAAGACTGCTAGCTAACTGCTGCCTTTATTCGAAACATCCCAGATCTTCTAAGCAGAGATCTAGACTAACATTCCCAACGACTCTTCCAGACAGTCGAAAAGTCGAGCCTGACTTACCGCTCTCGATTCTCTAGTATTCATTCCTCACAAAGTACAATCTCCATATACTCGGAAACGTTCAGCTGTATTCTAGAGTGATGACTATGCCAGTCGGCTTACTAACATACTGTGTACTTCGACAGTAACCCTAAAGGCCTACTACTAGACATAACCAGAACCTCAACCAATCTCATAGGCAGTCGAGATACAACGCTTGAATTATCCAATATTTACTCTCGGTTGTCCAATCAAGCAGTTCGTCATATATTCACATCAGGATCCTCATTGTTCAAGCTTTGATTCGGTATCGAGCCGATGGACTTCCTGACCTTGACAGTGATACCCTTGAAACTGCTACTAGCATAATAGCCTTGAACCTCAGCCCAATCTCTCCAACCACGTTCAAAGACAATGGAGATACAGGGGCTCGAGTTCACAAATCGTGTAGGTTCAGTCCTGTAGTTAGTCAAATCAATTCATCAGTCACATGTTTAAATCAGCATTCCCAGGCAAGATCTGCAAAGCTTTTCAATGATAATTATGCTGGTAGACTTCGTCTTATCGTCGACAACGCGCTGCTACCCCGCATAAACCAAACCCCTCCCCTCCACCCCTTCCATCCCCCGGCCACCTAGACACTCCGCCCCGCCCCCACCCCTAAGCACTCTCACCGCCCGACCCCCGACCCCCATTCCCCCCAGCACCACCACCCAGATTGGCCGCATGGCCGTCGAAGAAGTCCCCCAACGCGCCGAGGGTTCCATCGAAGTCTACAAGTAGACGACGAAGTTCCCCCTCGACGACGTTGGGAGGCGCATCTTGACGCATGGCGGCCGCACTGGGCGGCTGGACGTCCGGGAGGGACGTCGCTCCGTTGCCCCGATATGGGCCAACGGTGGTGTGGGGGGGGCCGGGAGTCGGGAAGTCCACGTCCCCAAGTCGTGCGGGCTCGCCCATTGGGTAGCTGACGTGTTCGCCAGCTGGATTGGTCGTGGGATTGTATCGATCCCAGGTGTGCTTGCCCAAAACGCGGCCGCCGTACTGGCCGAGAGGTGGGCTCCAGTCTCGTGCCTTGAATGCTCCCAAGCCTTCTTCTTCTTGGTCTTTGGCTAAAAAGCCAGCGAGTCCCTTGCGGGCTTTCATGTAGTTACCCCGGAGAGCGGCACGTTCCATCACATCAGTGACGCCTTGTTTGTCGAGGTAGGCGTTGATTTCGTCTTTGAGCTTGTCGTTAGATGTACGTTTGCCCTTGAAAGGGTTGTAGTACTCGTCATCGGAATCGGTGAAGGTGTCTGGGTGCACGGTAGCGTCAGAATCGGCCAAGGAAGCTGTGTCTGGCTGCTCGGTAGTATCGGAGTCGGTTAAAGAAGCTGTGTCTGGCTGTGCGAGAGTGTCAGGAGAAGCGTTCTCATCGTTAGACATGACTGGAGTTTGCAGGTCAGCAATTGGCTGGTGAGAAAAGACCTCATTATCCGAGGTGATCTGTTGGTGAGAGAAGACCCCATAATCGGAGGTGGTCGGTTGGTGAGAGAAGACCTCATCATTGGAGGTTGGTGGTTGGTGAGAAAAGACCTCGTTATCCGAGGTGATTTGTTGGTGAGAGAAGACCCCATAATCGGAGGTGGTCGGTTGGTGAGAAAAGACCTCTTCATCGGAAGTAGCTGGCTGGTGAAAGAAGACTTCATCATCGGAGGTGGGCATAGAACGGAAGGCGTCGGTAGCATAGAGATCACTGTCATAAGGCTCACTATCGTAGAGAGCGTCAAGGTCGAGTACATCACCAACCGATTGGCGAAGATGAGTAGCAGCTGGAGCGGTAGCGAGGTGACGCAAGCTTGGACGAGTTTGCATAGGGGTCGGGTTGTCAAGGTCAGCCTCGTCATTATTGATCTCCGGTGCCATTGCTTCAGCCGGAAAGGTCCACGCCGTAGTATCGCGCTTATCACCTCGAGCACCTTCAGCTGGGGCCATTGCTTCAGCCGGAAAGGTCCAAGCCGCAGTATCGCGTCTCTCATCTCTAGCAGCTCCAGCCACATCATCGGCAGCGGTGACAGTCACCTCAGGCTGGCTAGGAAATTTCCAATCCATAGTAGCACGCTTGTCCACATTCGATTGCTGTCCATATTGCGAACCTGCATCATCGTAACCTTCGTCATCGTTCGTTCCAAGAAACTTCAATATACCCCCTGGCTTGATAGTGTTGGTGTCTACCAAGTCAATATCCGGGAGCTCCATGGTGCCGTCAGACTTGTGAGTGATGATCAATTCCTTATGATGGATTGAAGATTCGCTATTATCGTCACGAAGAGGCAGGTCGGAGCGAGCACGAGTGAGTGTAGGTGTAGGTTTTGGTTCCTCATGTTTGGTCTTTGGGCCATACTGGTATGGTTCTTTCTCGTCATCAAAAAGGCCCTGAAGTGCCGATTCGCCTCGCTTGATGCGTGCTTCCACATTGGCTTTTTCTTGAGGAGTCATTGTTTCAGTGGATTCGTGAGCCTTAAGTTCAGTGTTGACACCCGGGGCGTCGGTCGGTGGATGAGGATTGAAGTTTTGATCTGACATGTTAAAGTCAAAACCTGGAGATAAGTGAGGAGTAGAGTCCTTTTGATGGAGCAAGTAGCTATTAGAAGAATTTGCTGTAGCGTTTGCGATGTCAGAAGCTGCAATGTTGTGCTGGCTGAGCGTTGACACAAGCTCTGATGTTGTTTTTTGATCAGGGTTGATCTTGGTGAATTGTTGGTCAAAACCCGCAGTCGTGCTAAAATTCCAATCCTCTTCAGTTTCAAGGGTATTTGGAAATTGCGCGGCCGCTGCACCACCCTCAAAGAACAAAGATGTCCTCTGGCCACCAGAGTATTCCCAGCGATAGAAAGTCTTCACCAGCTCCGCCAGCGACTCTGTTGGATGAGTTACTTCTGAATCTTTCACGAATGCATGCTCCAAAACAGCTTCCATAGAGGGTCGAATAGCAGGCTTTGACTCCAGAACACATGCTACAAGGTCCTTTAAACCATCCGAATACTCGGGGCTGTCACCTAGTCTAGGAGGCTGCCGACCAAGCTGTACAGCTAGTTTACGACCTGGCTGGGTCCTTGGGTATGGTGGAGATCCCGACGCAATTTCATACAAAGTGCATCCATACGCCCAGACATCAACCTATAAATGTTAATATGGTGATCGACACGCGAGAAAGTCTGCACGCATATAAGACTACAGAACTGACCTCGGTGCCATAGTTCAAGCCCTCGCGCCCTATTGCCTTGTGCAGCTCTGGCGCCATCCAGTGGGGCGTGCCGATTACAGTCGTTCTCTTGTCAAGCTTCGTTTGGAGAACACCAGCTACACCGAAATCGATCACTTGGAGACTGCCATTCTCGTGAATCATCACGTTTGCGGCTAAACAAGGCGTACATCTCGTCAGCTTGTTCTCTTTACTGTTACTTGGGACACATCTTAACCCCTTTGAAGGCCACGTGAATTTATATTTACCTTTGACATCTCGATGAATAATCCCAGCTTCATGGATCGCTTTCAGAGCTTCTGCTAATTCACGAGCTATCGGGACAATGAATCTGTCCTCTAACTTGCCACCTGTTCCACGCATCTAATTACAGTCAGCACGTTCCTTGGTCCGAGACAGAAGTCTTCAATGAAAATGCTTGAGACCGTCTAATACTAGAGTTCACTTTTTTGCTATTCATATATATATATGTTCATTTACCTCTCTGAACAGCATGTACTTTGTGATCTATACCAAAACAAATTTCAACTCAGATACATATTCCAACCAGGGCATGAACGACGTTGTGAAGGTCTCAATATCTAACACACTCTTGGCACATGCTTTATAATAGAGTCAAGATAAGAAGATACTCCGCACAAATGCTTTATTGAGATATATTGACTGACCTCATTGCCTCACTTGGCAGAAATCAAAGTGAATACCGTCATAAAGCCAAGACGAATCGATAGATGAAGAAGCGCAAGAGGGAAATACAAATACTCCATAACACAGAGAAGCTAAGAGAAAGAGTCATTGACCAGGCCTGACTTACCAAAGTTCGCAGACTGCCTCCTGGACAATATTCACTGACGATCCAGAGCTGTGAGTGCATCTGGAATGCATCAAGTATGGCGTTCACATTGCGGGCCTTACTATCCTTCAATTGTTGGAGTACCTTGATCTCATGGAGAGTCACTTCTATAGTCTCGTCCTTGTCTTCTGGACGTGCCTTAAAGTCGTGCTCATCAACGTCCATTACCTTCAATGCAACCATTGATTTGGATTTCTTATCGAGTCTGCAGAGAACTTATTAGCAAAGCAAAGAACCGGGAGGTAGGATTTTGCATCAAGAAGAGGCTTACGCTTTGAAGACTCTACCATACCCGCCTTTTCCGATCAACTCGAGGAAATCATACTCTGGAATTGGGTCACCATTTCGCCGGAGCTTTGCATGGATAGCTTGCTCCTGCTCTTTGGCAATCTTGACAGCGGCGACCTTGTGCCTCAAGAGGTCATTGCCCATAGTAGAATCCGGGTCAAGAAAATGAGATTGACGATCAGAAGCCATACTTGTGGTAGTGTCAAGATCTTCTATCGCAAAACAGTCGTTTCCAGAACGCGGCAGAACCAATGAGGGATTCTGTGCCTCAAGTGGCGGAGGTGGTGGTGGTGCACGAGTTGGACAGGGCGGGATCGAGAATGGTGGCAGTGTACGAGGTGGGGGTGGGACCCAGTGATTATCGGATGGATTAGTGCCTAATTGACGACGAGGCTTCGCTGGAACTGCTGGTCGATGATGTGTTGGTGTTGAAGTAAGGCCAGACGGCTTGGGTCCAGGGCGAGGCTTGGGCCGAGGTGGAGAACAGCGCTGGTCCTCCCAGCTTACGAGCCTGATAGAGCTTGACTCCGACGAGCGAGTTACTAAAGGAGTACGGAATGGGACCGGTGTCCGGGGAAGGGGGGGTGGATGGTTTGGAAGTGTGACCCTAGGAGGGAGAGCTCTTGGAGACGGGAGTGGTACAGCAGAAGCTGCACGAGGTAAAGTTACTTGGCCCCTTCCTTGGGGTGGAGTAGACGGAACAACTTGCGGCAAGGAAACCGCAGGATCGGGGATAGGACACTGGGAAAATCAGCCACCACCATCAACACTCGATAGCTACTGACCCTTACAGATGTAAGCGGGCCAGAAGCGGCAGCAGCCCTATCCTGAGCTGGTGCTGGTGTTTCTGCTTTTGGTTACGTTAGTGATGGCTACTGTCCCGGAAGATCACCCGTTTGGGTCAATATCGCTTACGCGAGGTCGTTGAAGCTCCTTGTACAGAGCGAGTTGGCTGATCTTGAGAGACAGTATTCTGCAAGGAAGAATCTGCTGGATCAGCCGAGTTCTGATGAGCCATCTTGTATTGTGTTCTCTTGTGGTAGAGCAGAAGCAAGAGCGTTGCAAACAGAAGAGGTTGAAGGTGGAAGAAGAAAAAGGCAAGAGCTCTACATCTGCGTACTCACCTCCTTTCAAGTCTTAGGGTTTGTTGACGTCCAATACTAACTACTGACAGCTCTCACTTCCCCCCCAACAACCACCACCCCATACAGTGTATCTTTTTCTTTACAAAGTCATCTGCATAATCTACCGAGCTCGAGGACTCGAAATTCTAGTCTGTTTCGTGGGTTGCCATCGCAGCAATTAGATTTGGGAATTGGGGAAAGGACATGAAGTTATCCCCATACCATAAGGCGATCGACACCAAGTGAGGTTTCCACCCCTGCAGGCGCTCGGACCAGGTCGCCTCATGGAACGCGACGGGTTGGCGTTTGGCAGCCTGCGCCACCCCCACTACGGTCGCCTAATCAGTTGGGTGGGAGCAGATGTGCAGATACGTGAACCCGAGGCCTGGATGTGGAGGATTACCACGGTAAAGCAGTTGCAAAGATGACCTGCAGTATACCAACGTGCTATTGGGAAAATGCCACTGGTCTATTTGCTTCGGTCGCATCCGGCCAGAAAGTCTGTCCGGGCGCAATATCGTTCAGAGCATGCAGAAAGCCTCTTTTTGAAGTCCCTGGAAGCATGGCTTTGGCCTGCATGGAGACCGACGTGGTTCTTGTTCAGGTTGCTGACATCTACATAGGTAAAATTCCAACGGAAATCAAAGGTGTTCAATACTCGAACAGGTTCGCTCCATCCTATTGGCTCTTACGCCTTCGGCTTGGAGGATCCGGGGGCTTTTGGATAGCTAGTTGTCTATCATTGAGCGTCTATGATGGGCTTTACCTTATGGTATTCAAAGATAATAGCTGCTACATCTGCTGCTGTCTTCGGAGCATGGTGAATTGTGGAGCATGGGAACCAGTGTCACAAGCATTCGAACGATGGCAGATTCAATAATGTACAGCCAGGCTTTGGGGGTAATCAATCGTGTAATAGCTCACTATCATATCTCTCTATGTCCAATCATAGCCTAATCAACTCGTTCCGCTCTCTATCGCGTGTCCATCATAAATGTTCCTCCATAAAACGCTTGAGAAACAAGCAGAACGAAAGTCTTGGCAACCCCTGCCCAGAACCTGTGTCATACAACCTTGACGAAGCCAACCTCCACCAACTTCTCCACGTCAATATTCATATTCGCAACCTTACTACCCGTATTTCCCCTCATCCACAAGAAAGCCCCGAGCACGATCCTCCTCGCCCAACCCTTGAGATGACGGTCATGGCGGACCCGCATTTGCTCTTTACCCACAATGTACACGACCTGATCATTATACGCTTGCTCAAGTATATCAAGACGGTGACGGACAAGGTCTTGCGGCTGCTGCACGTCAGCAACTACGGGTGGAGCCGAAGACGGCGTTGTCGATTCAGACTGCTCAGTTGAAGAACTAGAGGACGCGATAACGGGCACCGGGGGTTCAGGGGTACGGAGTTCCCGGATGACGAAGGCTCGGAGCTGCTCGTAAATCACCATGCCAAGATCACTGGTGACAACTTCGTCGTTATAACCGTGGCGGAGTATGACGCGAAAGAAGTTCTGCATTGATAGTTTTGATCCTTGGGCACCCGAAACGCAGCGAGTGACAGTGAATCTATCTCCCGGCTCCACCGTGGGGCACGACAAGGTACGTATGTGGAAGAACACAACAACAGCAGGGGCGGCCTGGAATTTTTGAACGAAGTGGATGAAGACGGTGGGAGTAGTATTAGGACTACCAGACTTGTCAAAGAAGATCCCCATTCCCTGGATTGGCGAGACGACGGCACCACCGAAAGGATGTGTCAGTCGTAGCTTGTAAATAGGGTCCTCTTTCTTGTTTCCATTGGCTAGAGAGAAGTCTTCAGATGACATGAGTAGCTTCGATGGCGAAAGGCGATCTTCCGCTTCAGCTCGCCATTGGCTCTCTTTGCCGAAGCGCCAGAGGACGAAGATACAAGATAGAATTACAGCCAGAGTCAACGTGAGCCAGGCGCCATCAGGCACTTTTGTGAGTGCTGACGAGAGGTAGACGCCGTCGAGTAATCCAAAGACGAGGAACCCGAAGGCCACAACGACGATCGGTAGACGCCAGATAATGACAGCAACAAGTGAGACCATTGAGGTCGTAATGAACGTGACGAGAATCACACACACACCGTATGCCTCGCCTAGCTTAGTAGTATTGTTGTACGACACAGTAACAATAATTGTGCCAATCATGAGAAGCCAATTCACCCACGGTATGTAGATTTGACCATGGAACTTCTTCGAAGTATGGACCAATCGAATCTGTGGGAAGTATGATAGCTTGATGATCTGTGCCAGCAATTGGAACGTAGCTGTGATCATTGTCTGGCTGGCCACAATCGCAGCAAGGATGGCGAGAACCAAGCTTGGATAGAACATTCCCGGTGGAACAGCATTGAAGAACGGATTCGAATACGCGCTAGGGTTGTTACTTATGAACGCAGCTTGACCGGTATACTGCGTATTTTTATCAGTACTCGATGTCTTTATAGCCTGGTAAATATGATGGATTCCAGATGACTTACGGCGAGCAGCAGACAAGGGTATGCAAAGCACAACCACGAAAGCTGGATGGCTCTGAGACACTGTTAGATCATGGTCCAGGGTATCAACGGCGGAGGACCATACCTCATACTGAAAGCACCAAGGTCGGCGAATAAGGCTTCTACTCCGGTAAATGCAAGTAGGATACCACCAAGGGACCTCCAACCATCTGTTTTATTGCGGACAAGGTATGCCCCAGCGAAGTATGGCGAAAACGCTTTCAAGACGGAATGATCATGATGAACAAGATTCTGCGTCTAGTGTTAGCTAACAAGAAAATGCACGCAGAGCAAAGGGCCTCGTACGTAGATGCCAAATGCTAAATTAAAGACAAGCCAGATGATAACGATAGGAGCAAACATGCTGCCAATCTTCGAGGTCCCTAGTGGCTGTATCAAGAAAAGCAGAACCAAGATGGCACAAGATACTCCGACGATCGTGGGAGTGGTGATGGTCGCATCCACGATATTAAGACTAGAGAAGGTGTCAGAGACATGGATGATACCATAGAAGTGTCTGAAGTTACCCTTGAATGGCACCGAGAACAGACTGAGCGGGCGTGAGGACGCCATCTAGCGTCGTGATTAGCCCTACGCTTCGACTGTCTTATAGAGTTTCCGGGAAGTATACCAGACATAACCAGCGATACACCGAGAACCCCCACGACTTTTAGAAGCGTCTTCATGAAGGCGCTGCGTTCGATGATTGATCGTGCCACTTTGTTTTCGCGTTTTAGATCTTGAGTCTTGACTCGTTCCATTTTAATCGTTTGCTCTTCCCTCGGGTCACGTCTCACGATATTGGCCTGCAAGCGACAGGTCTTAGCAAAATCACTCAGGCACGGATGGTGCGGAGTCCATACATATCGGGAAAGCAGAGAGTAGATGGCAAATGTCCCTCCCTCCCCCTCGTCATCTGCTCTGAGGACGATGAGGACGTATTTGATGCTAACCATCAACGTGAGTGTCCAGATTATAAGGGAGAGTGCACCGAGCAAGTCATCGTAGCTGGGGTTGGACGAGAAGGTACTGGAGTAGACGTATAGCGGACTGGTACCGATGTCGCCATAGATGACCCCGACGGACTGGTACGCCAACCTATAGAGAGAAATCAATCACTGAAACCCGATATTGGAGAGGAGAACAATCGTGTACCACAAGAGCGCCCGACCACTGAACAGCTTGAAAGCCTTCAGCACTGACAGCAGTTACGATTCAGGGGTGCTGTAGTACCTGTTTCTTTCTGACATCTCTTTCATCGAGCTGCTCTTCACCCTTTTCAGCCGAGTCGTGTGGCAGTAGAGACCTCTGGCGCACGGAGTAGACACCATTGCCTTCTTTAGAGATTGAGTGAACGCCCTCGTCTAACGCCTGAATATCTCCGGGGTCAGACATGGTTGAAAACGACGCAGACTCGGGGTCAATTTATGTTATTGGAAGGAGAACATGGAGGGTACAGCAGCAGCAGGAAGTGGAGGTGAGTTGTATGAGGCAATTAAAACAAAGGAAAGGAAAGTGGGGCGGGACAGATATGGCATATAAAGTGTGCAATTCATTATGGAGGGCAACACCAACACCGAGTATTCCTTCACTAAAGTACCTCAGGCGCCACCATGCCAGATAGGGAGGGTTCCGTCATGCTTATGCACATGAGACGCTTTTCTAGTGCTGATAACCATGATACTGATACTGATACTGATACTGATACTGATAATAAGAACTGCAGTTAACGGATGGGTAGGAGCTGAGTCTCGAATGAAGCAGAGGCATGAGTGCACGGGCAATCGGTGAATTCCCCCACCATCCCACCCGAAAATCCCTCAGATCTCGTTTAATTTCCGCGTGCAGATTTGCACATGCCGAACAATAAATGCGAATTGAATTTAGCGAGTCTTATAGTCGACTTTTATCAATGCAACATTCGTATTAGATGTTACGAGAGTTTTTGATTGTCTAAGGGTAGATGTGTAGTATATTCAATAGTGATAAAAAATGGTTCATCATGATTGTAACTTTAAAAGCCTCCTTATGGTTTCATGAGAGATGTCGTAAAGATTCCATTTTATGTTTTGGGTGCGCCAGGCAGCCCATCCCTGCGGCACAGGCTAAACAGACTCTGCAAATGTGGAATACTTTACCCACCCTTCTGGCAGTCATGAATGAGCTGGGTAGATATGAAGAGTCGTGGAAAATATATGGTTGTATTGTAAGGTACCGAAATAGGCCGAAGATAAAGCACAGCTTCGACCACTGACAATATCACGGGCGGCGACGACGCAGGGCTCCGAAGAAAACATGACCGACAAAAAGCTGGAATTTCTCGTGGGGGTTCCGTACCCATGACTGCAGCCTGCAGGTGTCGCAGCCCTAATTCTGCATGTTGCATGCCGCTTTTCAGTTCGAAGTGATTGGACTGCATTGGACTGCATTCCAGCATCTGTTGTTGCGGAGAGTTAATCAGGCTTACTGCAGAACGCAGACCACTTACCTTTGCTTTCGCAGAGTTTCTCACCCTGGACTAATAGCCTATCGGCGCTGCTATGATAGCTTGGAGGGGGGAACATCTAACACGCGTCCGAAACGGCCAACAGATTGGATAGCAATATGCGACACATCATCAGTGGGCTGTCCACTCCAATGAAGCTCTATTCTACCCACACACACTGTCGTTGGAGAGTTATATTATGTTAGGTTCGATTCCTAACAGCGCTGGTACAATGGTGTTGTGGTTGTCTTTCTTTTCTGCACACCACGGCCCGAGCCCGGCCATAGCGATTGCGTTCATATTTAATTAAATCTTCGGGCCAGAGTCTCCTACAGGCTACGCCCGTCATGCAGCACTTTAGATTAGAACCTCGCTGTGGCATGAAAAAAGACTTGATTATGCGGATAGGTTGTACAAAGGCTGATTAATTGCAGATTGCATGCAAACGTGGCTGTCCGAGTACACCCACAATTTAAAGTAGATATTCAATCCCAACTACTGATGGATTAGAAGAGCATTGGAGAGTCTTGATGCTGGCTTATC
>JAABUL010004997.1_pt1 | contig 17057 bp, 4 predicted proteins | sample 5559151 | NCBI WGS metagenome assembly JAABUL01 (sample SAMN10711876, study PRJNA513368) | rock metagenome | isolation source: Antarctica rocks | place: Antarctica: Victoria Land, Pudding Butte sud | reverse complement strand
GCTCCGAAGCCGGGCTAATGGCTCTTCGAGAGCGGCGCATGAGGGTGCAGATGGCGGACTTCAGGTCTGCGAGGGAGAGAGTGATGAAGACGAAGACTGAGGGCGAGCCGGAGGGATTGTACTTATAGTCTGTGGTAGATTTGATACCTTCTGGCTGCTATCGACTCAGAGTTCCAGCGCCGTGTATTCGTAGAGATACATCAATTCTGGTCCGATACTCCCTTGCTCTGCATGAGCCCTGGTAGTCTGTTCAATGGAATGATTAACATAACCGAATGCGGTTAGACAGAAGCCCGCTTCATATGTATTGTTCATAATATCCTTCCATTCAACGGCTTTTTCATGGAAATATTCATGCATTGTGCTTTCTAATTCAGTTTTCGAAATGAAGCCGGCTGGACACCATCCTCACAAAGATTTATCTGACAAGCCGACCGATTTGCATGGCTTGAAGTCTGCTGGGAGCGAATAGTTCAACCGTAAGGTCTTAACAGCTATTGCGCTATCCGGTTGCTCATCTTCGAACACAAAAACTTATGTAACGTGAAGATCCCATCATGGAAATGGTCAAGAGGTGGACCTCGCACACAGGCATGTTTTTAGCCTGCGTATGGAGAAATCGAGGACTGTCCCTCCTGCACAGTGTCGGTCGGTACTAGGAGCCATTCCACTCACAGGTCGAAAGACGCGCAGCTTTTGAAAACAATGAACGAAGTCGTTATCGATCGATCGTACCTTCGGATTGATGTTGTACTACCAAGCACCTTGCTTTCTGTCAAGCTCGCTATACTTTGTTGCATCAATCCTACCACTAGCCAAACACTGTGACTAACCATATGGACACGTCTGCATAACGACGGCCGGTGTCAGTACTTGTCGATCCCCAGGGACTATTCTCAATCAAAATTTTTGGGATGAAAATTGACAAACAGAATTCTTTTCTAAACCGGCGGATTTACGAGATAGCAGTTAGGGAGGTTGCGCAGCCTCAATTGTAACACTGTTACAATTGGTTTTGCGAGAGCTAGCGAGACCTAGAATCGCTAGCTCGTCGACGCTATACTCGATCAAGTAGTATACTTCGCATTCTAATAATTATTGTATTTGATCAATTTTTCTTCTTTTCTTTTCTTTTATTTCTTATTTATATTTATCTCTCCTATTATATGTTAATTAACTTAATTAATTAATAACAACTAGAATACTTTAGGTTTTCAACGTTTGGTTCTTGAGCAGACTTGTTTGTTGAGATTGCTTTTTTTTGGGAGGTGTTATAATTATCCTGGCTTCTTCCAGTTGGTGCGAGGAAGATGGCTTGCGGGATGGAAATGGCTGCGATGACAAGCTTTCTTTCTGTTACCCTCATTCGCCGTTTGCATACTCGTATAGAGCAATGCCACTCCTTGATTCCTTAATCAATCAATAATCATTGAAAGTAATAGCGTGCAAAGTGCTCCTACGTGCCGATATGTCAGTTTACTACGCTTGATGTCTCGGAGCAGGGTAAACCTAGAGCCGAGACCCTGGTGGAGAGAGCTCGCAAAATTGACGCTCCTTCCAAGATTTTTCTCCTTCGAGCGACTTAGCATTTGCATTGCGAATGTGCGATTACTCAAGGCCATCACTATCTTCCATCCCTGCCATGCAGCTAGTCCGATGTCTGCCAAGGTCAAGCCCAATCTACTCGTAGAATCTTACCACCCAAGGAGCCTCAGCAATGTCACTGGTCATGAATACGATACATAGTGTTTGTGGGATTATGCGGGGTTACATGTAATGGGGTTGACTCGCTTCCAGGGATACGAAATAGCAGAACTAAGCCTCCATATGCAGATTACTGCTACTACAGACCCCGGAAATGCGAAACTCGCCATAATCTGACAACGGAACTTCGATTATGGGAATTCTGGAGTCAGCTGCGCGTGCCGAATTTCAAGCGTTCAGAAACTCTCCGCGGACATTGTTCCCACATAAGAGTGGACTCTGATGTTGAATGTGTTGCATCGCATCGGTGGATCCCCCAGTTCCATGGATAAAGGTGTTGTTCCATGGATAATCACCCCCATCGGTGGACCATTTTACCGGTCTCGTGGATGTTTTTGACCTTAGAAAAAGTCCCCAGAACGTCGGTTTAGGGGCTAATTTTAGGGGCCACATTTCACCCCACGAAAGAGACTACCTGATCCATGGACATAGGTAGAGACAGGAACCCTAGTCCATGGATCACAGGGTCTTTTTCGAGGAGGGAAAATTTGAGCCCTAAAATTACCCCCTAAACCGTTATTTTAGGGACTTTTTCTAAGGTCAAAAACATCCACGAGACCGGTAAAATGGTCCACCAATAGGGGCGTTTATCCATGGATTAGTAGGGTTTTCCATGGATAAGAGGCGTGGTCCATGGACGCGCTTTATCGACGGATGCGATACATCAAATGCGGAAAAGAGCCCTGCAGGACAGGGGGGCTAGTGCCGGGGATAAGGGAGATTAAGAGATTAGTGCTTGATCGTCTGCTATACTATTTAGTATAGCAATTGTCTATTGCACTTCTCTTTTTTTTTTTTTTTTTATTGTATTCGACTCTTTTAATTATCGCGTATATTATTGTTTTTGCAATTGTTTCTTTTATATTATTGTTTTGCAATTGTTTTTTTCTATTATTGTATTGCAATTATTTTCTTTATCTCTTACTTTATTCTCTTAATTAATGCATTTTGTCGATGTAATATTTTGTAAAAACAAAACTACAAATACAATTATCTCTAAAAAAATATCTAATACTTGCTATATATTTTGTATTAGAAATAGACTAATTGTTCGATTCTAATAGTTGGAATCGAATTGCATAAATTATAAAAATACTAACTATATTAGATTAAAACTTGATCTAATTAAATATAACTTTTGGATCGAGTTATAGATTTTGGAGAAAAATCGATCCGAACAATTAGTTTAATTAGAAAGTTTATTTCTAAAATACAATTAAATATTTGTTTCGAATTAGAATTTAATACTTTATTGTAATAGATATTTTAAAAAAAAAATTGTTGTTGTCGATTATTGTTTTTTTTTTTACAATTTTTTGTTTCTTATAGTTTTCTAGTTTTTTATTATTATTATTGTCTAGAAATTTAAAAAAAACAATTTAAGAACAAATAAACAATATATAGAATATTGTTCTAAATAATAAGATTGCTACTTTTTGTTTTAAAATTAGAGCAATAACAAAAAAAATTATTGTACAAAAATAGATAATAGCAACAAAAAAATCTTTTATTGTTTAGAAATTGCAACTGCAGAATATAATACTAAATAATATATATATATTTACTTTTATAGTTTCTGTTAATTTAAGAATATTAATAGATATTGTAGTCAAGTAATCAAATAATATTAGACTATAGACTTAAAGATGTTTGTTACTAGTATTAGCGATCTATTTGCAATATATATGCGATCTCTTTTACTTAAATCTTAGAATCTTAGCTATTTAATATATTATTAAATTATATAGTGCGATTTATGCATGCATCGCGATAAGTCTTTGTTGTTATAATTGTTTACTAACTAAAATTTTATTTTTATCTTATTACATTAAAGCTTAACGCGAAAATTTAATTATAATAACAAACATTAAAACATCAAGTTGTCGACGTGTCTCTAAAAACAATCTTAGAAATTTAGAAATTTAAAAACTTAAAAACACAAAAAAAAAAATGTGAAAAACAAGTTAATTTTGACGAATTACTAGAATCAAGAATTTCAAAAATCAAAAACACAAAATTAACGATTTAGAAATTAAGATATTATTAAGTTAAAAAGTAAAAAAAGAAGAGACGAAATCGAAGCATTAAGAATAGTAATAAAAGTTGTAAATTTAAAGATTAAGACGTCTTATTAAAATTGCGACTAATGTTTATTATTAAAACAATAAATTGTTTGTTAACTATAGTAACGTTATTAAAAGAAGCTTTTTAACAATATAATTAATTTATTTGTTTAAAAGCAAAAACGCTATTTGAACTCTCTTTTTAATAAAGACTAAAATAGATCTTTAACGCAAAGTTATTCGTTAACAATAAATTAACAACTAATTAGAAAAAACAATAAATCAAAAATGTCTATTTATAAACGATCAAAAAAATGAAGAAGCGATAAACAAAAAAATAACGCAAAATTAAGAAAAAAAAAGAAAATCTTTTCTTAATGTTTTTGCAAAGAAAAGAAAAAAATTTATAAATCGAAAATATTATTTTTTAAATTAATTATTATTATTAGTTTTTTTAATTTAGTAGTTGTTACTTTTATTACTTGTTATTAAGCTATTCTTTTAAAAATAATGTTTTAAAACAATAAAAAAATTGCAAGATTTTTCTTCAACATATTTACGTTAACGATAAATTTACTTAATAATTTTATAAGAATTGTAGAGTTTTATTATTACGTAATCTTTATATTTTTTTCAAGAACGTTAAGAGTATCGCACTTTAATAAACTTAATATTATTAATTTTTTAAATCGATTTTCGAATCTTTGTAATAAATATAAAGTTATTTTTTAGTATAAAATTATTAAGTTGTCTCGATATTGCGACAAGTTTATAGAGAATTTTATCAAGTTTACTATTGTTTAAGCAAATAAAAAGTGATTTAAAATAATAAATAAATTAAAAAAAAATATAAAAAAAAAAATTAAAATTAAAAAATTAATTTTCGTGCTTTTTTAAAGTTTTTAAAAGACGTATTAAAAGCGAAGTCGAATAATATTCGTAAATATAGTTAACAATTTAAAGTAATTTTTTCAAAAGTTATTAAATTTGATCAAGTCAATAAATATATCAAATTTTCGTAATATTTAAAGAATTTTTTTCGCAACATTTGCACTAAGATAATGCGAAAACATAAAATTAATTTAAACAACGCAATTATTATAATATTTAAATTGTTATATAAGGCAATTATGAAACTAATTAAAAATAAGACAATTATGCGAGAAATAAATATTAATAGCGATTAAACTACTTAGCAAGTTGCGAACATTAATATAAGTAAATTAGTAAATATAATAAGCAAGAAACAAAATCTAATAAAGAAGAAAATTATGTTAAAGATAATCTTTGCTCTTTTAATATTGTTAGCAATCGCAATTAAAAATACGAAAATTAACAAAATACTAAATATCTTAATACGAGCTTTTGAAGATTTTAAGATTAACAATGTTCGCAAAATAATAAAGAGCGAAATTTATTAAATAATTTAACGAACAATAACGACGCAATTATAAGAAACTTCGCATATTGCATTTTCTTAAATTTAAACAATAATTTAAAATTTATTTTAAGAAACAATTTATATTTATTAAAAATTTATATTTGTTTTTAGATACAATTGATCTTAATTAAAATTAAATAAGTACTTGTTTTATTATAATTTATATAAACAATAAGTTTATTTAAAGTTAGCAATCTTAATAACGAATAAAAAAATTTATATAAACGAAAACAACAAAATTTGTTATAAATTTAACGATTTTAAAGATAAAAAAATAAAGTTGTCTCTTAATAATACGAAGATTAAAAAAGAGATTATAAAAATATGTTTTCAATAAAGAGCGCAAAATTGTATTCGAAATTTTGTAATCACAATAATAATAATAAGATTAAATATTAGTTTTTCGTCAAAAGACGAAAAGAATAATAAATCGAATTAAACAATAATAAAGATTTAAGAAATTCGATCAAAACAAAATTCTTTTAAGCAATAAGCGCTCTAGAAGTCTTTAATAAAACAATTGATCAAAATAATTAAAGAAAGAATTAAGAAAAAAAAGAGATTTTCAAAGATTAAAAACGTCAAATCTAGAAATTATTTAAAGATAACAAAAGTCTTAAACGAAAAAACATACGTAAAAAAAAAAAATAATAAAAACAAGAATAAAAAACGTTACAATAAAAAACGTTTTCGCAATAATTAATTTTAACTTAAGAATTATTAAATATTAAAAAAGCAAATTTAAAAAAAAGCAAAAGACTTTTGCAAACTATATATAACAAACAAAACGTTTAAAGAGAATGCTATAAATTATAAAGAATTAAGTCGATTTTAAAACTTTAATTTAAAGTATTTTTATTTTAAAAATAAAAATAAAATTGATAAATTTTTTAAATTTTTGTTCTAATTTAAGTCGCTTATTTTTTTGTTCTCTTTTTAATAAAAAGTTTAATGCTATAGTAACAAAAAGAAAATCTTAAAAATTTATAAAAAAAAAGAAAGAAATAATTGTTATCGTAAAATTAATTAACGCTAAATTTATTAAAATCGTTTATTTTGAGAACATTATTGCGAGAGTAAAATCTTTTAGAACTTTATATTTCGTCGTTTGCTTAATTGCATAAATATAATTAAAAAATGTAAAAATCAAAGCGATATTTAATAATAATGCGAAAATCAACTATATTAGCAAGAGTTTTGCGAACAAAGCTAATCTAATTATTTAACAAGATGTTTTTATCTTACTAATAGAGATCACGAGAACACGTATTTGTTTCGAAGAAATAATAAAAGATGCAAAGATATCAATTAAGAAAGTAATAATTTATATTTTCATCTTTGTTGTTTTTCGACTTAATTACGAAATTCTATTAAATCGATTTTTTTAACGAAGTGCTCAAATAAACTTTGTAAATATAAACGATAATTTCTTAAAATTAACAATTTATTTTAAGAACGAAGCAAAGCGTATTAACATTTTAGAAATGTTTATTAATTATTTTAACAACAAGAATAAAAACGTTGTGTTCTCAAAGAAATCTTTAAATCTCTAAATAATCGTTCAATTAATACGATTGCTTAATTTCGCGAACTTAATTGCAAAAAATTTTCGAAAATAAAAATAAAAATTATTAAAGTAACAACGTCGCAAAATAAAATTAAAGAAAAAAATTAACAAAATTCTAATTAATTAAAGCAAGCGAATAGCATTAGCGTTTATTTGTTTGTCAATATAATTAATTAGAATTAAACAAATATTTGAATTAATGTTATGTTTTAAACATTTTTAAAATTATTAATAATTCAAACTTTTTAATTATACATTATAAAAAAGATTTTCATTATTTAATTGTTTAGAAAGTTCGATATTCTTCGTTAATTTTTTATTACGTCGCACTTATTTATTCGAATAAATACAATATATAAGCAAAAAACTTAAAAAACAAATTTAATAAATACAAGTAATTTAAATAATTCTATTTTAAGCGAGTATCTAAATTAGAAAAAAATGCTTAAGTTATTAATTACGAAAGATTTTTAAAAAAAACTTAATAAAAGATACAATTTCTTTTTAATGTTTAAGTTTTTAAGCATCAAATACAATTCTTATTTTATTAAAAAATACATTTAAAAGCTAATTATAAAGTTTAAACTCTTTTTGCAAAAATAAAAACTCTTAATTATAATATTTTTTAATTGTAAAATTGTCTTAACATAAAATTTTATTAAAATAGACAAAATTAGATTAAAGATCGCATTTAATTAAGAAATTCGCACTATAAAGTATAAAATATAATAAGTTTCAAAATTTTTAATTTCTTAAGCATTAAATTTTATAGTAATTAAGATGTTAAAAAAACGTCTTTAAGCAAATTTGCTAAAATATTATTATGATTTTTATTAAAATTCTTAATTTTTAATAAATAAAAAGAAAAAGAACAAGTATCGCATAATTAATGCGACTATAAAGATAAACAAAATAATTATTTAAGATGCTAACATGTCTTTTAATGTCGAAGAATTTGCGAAAGAGTTCGTTAAAATAATAATTGCATTATTGATTAATTTTTTTTAAAATACGATTAAATAGATTTTGCGTTAAAGAGTTGCGATTTTATTGTTTTTATAACTTCTTTTAAACTATTTAAAAGAATTCGTTTATCGCAAAGTGCAACTAATTCGATTGCTTAATTTGTAAAAATTGTAATACGCATTCTTAAAGATTTTCTTAATAAATGCTACTTATTTGTAAACGACATAAATGTAAAAGAATTTAAGTTAAATTATAATAACAAAAAAATAATTCTAAGAATTAAATTATTTGTTTTAAAACACATTTAATAATTGAATGCAATATTAATAAACGTAAAATTATTTAAGTATATTATATTTAACGAAAAATCTTAATTTTATAAGTCAAAAATTAAAATTGTCGATTTTGTGTATAATTTTAATAAACGATTCTTTAATAGTATTAAGATTATTAAAATTATTAAGTGATTATTGTGCAAAAACGTTTTTAAAGTTTGAATCTTTATAAAAGTATACGTTTATTATTGAATTTAAATGCTAAAATTTGTAATTATCGCAAAACTAATTTATCGTTTGTTCAAAACAAAATATATCTTTATTTAGACTTTAAACAACAAAACGTTATAAATAAACTAAAGATTGCTTTAACAAACGCATTAATAATACGCATTTTAAATTACTTTATTTTAATTGACGAAATTATTTCAATTATAAATTTTAGTTTAAAAGATTAAAGAGTGGTATTAATGCAAATTGATGCAATAACGAAAAAAAAATATTTTTTACAATATAAAAATAAGTTTTGAAGCGAACAAGAATTTTAATACGACGTTAAAAAGCGAAAATGTCAAAAGCTTATAAAGATTTTAAAGAAAATGCGATTCTAATTGTATAAAATACGATTTATAATTAAAATTAATGCAAACATTTTAATAATTTAATTTAATTGCTTTGCGACGAACTTGTTTAACGCTTTAGTAATTTATTAATTAATTTAAATTCGTTTTTTCGACTTTAATGTACAATATATATTTAGTCGAAAACATACAATAACTAATAAACTTTTAAAAAGATCAAAAGAGTTATTTAACAATGTTGACTAAATTAATAAGAAAAACATTAATAATTTTATTAACAATTAATTAAATTGTGTTTGCGTTTGTCTCGCACGAATAACAATATTAAAAAAGAACGAAAACATTCTTAAAGACAAATATTTCAATAAATTCGAACAAATTATTCGATATTTAATTTTGTTGCGAAGATTAAATATAAGTTAAAAGAACTTTCGCAAGTTCAAAAATTATACTTTTTATTTTTTAATAAAAGAAAAGCGTTTGTTTTGAAAAATAAACAAAAATATGTCTCTACGTAAAATAGTGAATTAAACAAAAGATAAAAATTGAATCGTAAAAAGCTTGCATAACAAAAATAATTATAAAGAGAAAAAAAGCATTTATTAACGCGTTGCAAATTAATATTAATAACAGAATTTATTTGATTTTTATAAAAAAATATATCGCAAATTACGATAAATATTAGCGAAAAACTTTTAATAAACAAAAGAAGATTATGCATTCAACTTATATTTTTAATTTATAAAAAAAAATTGTTGTAAATTACATTTATATATCAATTACAAAAACATTTACTAAAGTGAGTCTAATAGTTGTTCGAAATAATTTAACGAAATAAATGAAAATCAAAACAATTTCAAATTTTAAAGCATTCGCCATAATAAAGTTTTTATAAGAGAACATTTTCTATTAACATAAATATGTCAAAAAAATAATTATAAACGACAAATTTAAAAACAAAGTTAATATAACAACTAAACTTCTAAAGAGATATAACGTTAAAAAAATAACAACGTCGACTTATTATTCACAAATAAATAAAATAATAAAAAGAGAACACAAACTTATTGTTAATGCTTTGTTCAAATTAATTAAAAGAGTTTTTACGAATTAATTACGATATTTGCACGCGATATTGTAAATTAATAAAACAATAATTCGAGAATCTATTAAAGAGACGTCGTTTTGTCTTAAGTTCGAATACGAAATTATGTTATTAATCGAAATAGAGTATTTAATCTAACATATTATAAATTGAGAAAAAGTTTGTTCAACGACAAATCTATTAACGTTGCGAACAAAACAACTAAAAAGAAAAGATAAAAATGTTTAAAAAGCAATTTTGCGTTTTCGTTGTCTTAAAGAAGCGAACAAAAATCTTTTTAATAATAATTATTAATTACTAATGCGTTTATTTTAAATTAAAAATTTGATTTTATTATATAACATCAAATTTAATAAAAGATACAACGTAAAACTATTTTTTTAATAATTAGATTTCTTCAAAATAAAAAAAGAAAACAAAATTAAAAACTTTTATATTTTAGAAAAAGTTAATAACACAAAACTTAAAAGTATTTATTTAAAAAATTAATTAAAAAGATACGTAACAAAAAATCAAAACCTTTAGATCTTCGCAAAGTCGAAAAACGAAAATAAGAAAATAAAAAATAATTTTATGTAAAAGACAAAGAATTAATTTAGTTAAAGCAACAAAAAATTGTTTGCAATTATTATATTATTATTATCTTATTACAATTATTTGAATTACACAAGAGTGTAAGATTTTTTTAAGAGAGAAAAAAGTTGCGATCTTTATGTTTGTTTTATTTGCAAAAGCTTTAACATAAAGTTTATCGATTTATAAGTATTAAAAAGTAATTTAATTACGCAAAGTAATTTACAAGATATTATAATTTCGAACATTCGAAAAAAACAAATAAAAAGGCAAGAAAATTAAAAAGTCGAAATATTAACAATTTTAATCAATTAAAAGCAAGCGAATAACACTAGCATCTATTTATTTATTTTAATTGATTAAAATTAATAACTAAAAAGCGATTTAAAAGCATTAATAACAAGTTTTGATTTAAAATTCTAAAATTTCAAAAATTTCTTTCAATTATAGAGAACGAGTTTTAATTATTTTTTATACAATATTTCTTAACAATAAAGATAGCGAAATTATACGTTAATTATATTAGCTTTATATTCGTTTGCAAATTAATATACGAATAAATATTAATATAACTTTTTTGCGTAATTAATGATGTAAATGTTGTAAACAACAATCAAATCTATAAGTAAAAATTTTCTATACTTAGAGCTTTATATTTGTTAGATATTTTAAACAATTTATTGCTTTATTTATAAAAACATAGCAACATAATAATTTAATTTTTTGTCTACAAAATTCTTTTTTTCGATTTATTATTTTTGCATGAATTTTTTATTATTAAACTTGTGTTATAACAAATCTAGAGCGACAATTACAAGATACTAGATATAAACAATCTTCTACGAAAGAAACTTTTTAATTTTTATCAAAAAATCAAGATTAAAAACGAGAATTATTATTTATGTCAACAAGAAAATTTTGTAAAAAGCGACAATTTGCATTTGCTAAACAAGACACGAGTTAAAATTTAATAACATCAATATATTTTTTTCGTAATTAAAAATTAATTTTTTTAATTAAATTATTTTAAGCACAAAACTAATAAGCATTATTGCAACAATTACGAACGTCGTAACGTTAAACTTCTTAAACTTAAACTTAAATTAAATTACGAAAAACAATTATTCGATTTATAAAAGACAATTTGACTATTAAAAATTGCGTCTATATTTAAATAATTAACATTCTACTTTAATGTAATAAAGCTATTAGCAATAAAAAAAAAGAACGTTTAAAAATTTTTCGAAACACAATTTTAAATATTTTAGAAATAATTAAAAATTAAATGCGAAATTTGTAACAAAAAATTAATAAAGACGCTCAAATATTAATAAGTAACTTATTATAATAAAAATTGAAAAACGCAACATAAAAAATTAATCAAAACAAAAGACTACAAATTCAAAATAATTAAATTTAACTTCGCAAATTATAATTATCAAAGATTACAAATATGTTATTTAAAAATATAAATCAATTAATTATTAAAACAATGTTGCGAATAACAAAGAAACGTTAAAATCTATAAAGAATTTTAAAGAAATTAAATCGAATTGTGTGCGATCGACTTAAATATCGCATTATAAGATCGAAACGCGTTGCTAACTATATAATCAACAACTACAACAAAATAAATGTTAAAAAATTCAAAAATACGATAGCGTTTATTAAACAAAAGCTTTTGAAAATTAAAATAAAAAATTATTTTTAAAGATATAATTTAATAAGAATTTTAAACGCAAAATTGAAGAAAACTTGTCGAACAAAAATTTAAATAATTTCGTCTTTTTTTACAAAAGATGCAAAAAAAGCGCGAATTTAAAACGACAAATAAAAAGAATTTAAATCGTCAATTTTTTAATTAAAAACAAAGTCGAAGTTTAAAAATAATAAGATTTATAAAGAATAAAGCAAAAAAAAAGATTAAAATTTAAATTCTTTTAAAGAAGCTTTTTCTTTGTTATTACAATCGCAAAATTTAATATTAAAATTGTTTTCGTTAAATCTTAAATTATTTAAAGTTGTCAACACGACAAAATTACGTACTTTAATTATTAAAATCGCATTTTTTTTTAAAGACAATAGCTATTTTTATTTTAACAAACAAAAAAAACGACGCAAAAAACTATTTATGTGTAAAAGTAAACATAGATTTGCGATATTAAATTAATTATTGTTCAACAATATTAATTAAAGTCTTTTAATTAATTAAATTAACTATGTTAACAAAGAAGCAAAAAGAAAATCTAATTACAATTATGTCAAAATCGATTGTTTACATAGCTTATTAAAGAAAGCTAGAATTTTTATTAAAAATAAATTAAGTTTCTAATAATTAAATTAAGAGATAAATAATTTAGTGTTATAAGAAACGAAACGATTTTCTAGCATTCGTAAGACAAAATAAATTAAACTTTAAGCTTAACGTTCGTTTACTCGTTCTTAAAGATTTCTTGAAACAATACGTTTATAAGAAGAAAAAATTAATCTTTTTATTTAACGATTTTTAATAAGTTGATATTTAACTTCAAATAATAGACAATATTGATTTAGCGAAATAAAATTAACATAAAATGATTGTTTGTCAAAATTGATTCGCTTATTTAATTGTTAACTCGAAGTATTAAATATAATCGTAACTTCAAAACGAATTGCAAATAATATTATATTATTAACGAAAAAACAACAATTAACAAAAAGAATAATTTTTTAATTGTTTGTTTTTTATGTTACAAATAATGATGCAAGTAAATTTAGATTTTTACATGATATATATGCTTCTATAAGACAATTATAAGCATAAATTGTTAACGATATCTTATTTATTAATTTTTGAAAAGCATAAAAATTAAACGTCGAAACGTTACTTTAATTTTAATGTAAATCAAAACGTTTATTAAGAGTCTTAACAATTGCAATCGATTGTTTTTTTTGTTGCACAAAATAATTTGTTTTGCGAAAAATATTTATTAGATAATTTTTATAATTAGATCGACGTATAATTGCAAAAAGCAATAAAAAAAATAATAAAACGAGAAAATACTAGAAACTAAGTTAACGAAGAAGAATTTACTAGAATAAAAATTGCATTGAGCGAATGTGTTTTATTAATCTAGAGACATGCGAATTGCGCGATCTTAAATCTCTTATTACAAATTAGAAATCAAAATTAATACAAAAATTAAAATGTTTTTTGTTTACGTAACTCTATTAAAAGATGAAGAAACTCTAAAGAATTTTTAAATAAGTACGAGAAACAACATTATTACAATTTATTAAAACTTAATTTCGTTAAATTTATTTTTAATTAACATATTTTATTGTTTTAAAGTTGCTATCGACTTTTCTTTTACATTTAACATTAAGAATGTTATTATAAGACGTGCGTTCTAAAATTTAACAAAAATAATAAAGAAATTAAGAACATTATTTGAAAATGTAAAGAAATTTAATTGTCTAATAAAAGAAACTTAAGAACGTGCGATACGTTACGTGAAATTAATATAAAGAAAGATTCAAGAAATAAAGAATAAAGTATTTGAATTTTATTTATAAATGCAATTTATAACGTTTAGAAATTTTAAAACACTTAATATTTATCAATTTAACATTTAGAACAATTTAGATTCTTATTTAATTAATTATAAAAAAAAAACGAGATTTAAGTCTTCAACTATTCGTTTTAACAAAAAAGAGAAAATTTTATTATTTTGATTCGAAATTAAAAAGAAACGTTATAAATCAAAACTAAGTTAATAATTTAAATCGAATATTTTAAAACTAGAAATAATTTCTAAAATTATACATTTATCTTTTCTCTCAAAGAGTTTAACGTAAACACAACAACGACAACTTACTTTATTATTGTTACTTTTCTCTTAAATTAATCTTTTAAATTCACGTCAAAAAAGCTTATTATTATTGTTATTGTTTCTAAAAGATAAACAAAATTTACAATAATTAACTTTATCAAGTACTTAATTTCGATCAAATAATTTTTTCGACTTTAGAAGAAACTTTATGCGAATTAATTTATTACGTTTTTCACGCAATCGACTCAAATAATAAGAAAAACAAAAAATTTAGTTTAACAATTTTAAAAAGATAAAAGCAATTTTTTTATTTTCTTATTACAACTTTTATATAAGCAAAAACAAAAATTTCTTGATTCAATAATCAAAGAACAATTACTAAAAGAGAGAAAATTGTATGTAGTTAAGTGATCAAGTAATATCAAACTATAAATTTAAAAATGCTTGTTATTAATATTAGCGATCTATTTGCAATATATATGCGATCTCTCTTACTTAGATTTTAGAATCTTAGTTATTTAATACATTATTAAATTATATAGTGCGATTTATGCATGCATCGCGATGAGTCTTTGTTGTTATAATTGTCTACTAACTAGAATCTTATTTCTATCTTGTTACAATATCTTTACAATAAATTTTTAGTTCAAATTTAATAGTTTTGTTACTATATTTTTTAGTATTTTGTATTGTTATTTAAATAATATCTTTTATAGTAGACTAAATATTAAAAGTATTATAAAATTTATTGTTGATTTTTTTTGTTGTTGTAACAAATATAGTCGATTTTTTTAACGCAAGAAATTTTCTAAATTTGTTTTGTATTTTCGATATTTATATTTTTATTACTTTTAGCTTTGTTTTATATTTAACAATAAGATAAAAGTTTTATCGAGATATTACTTTTTATTGTTAATATATAATAAATATAACAAACTACAAGATTTTTGTCTTTATTAGATTATATTATTAGAAGTTTGTTATTTGCGTTATTCGAATAAATTAGAATAATTTTTTATACTAAATATTGTTTTATTTCGAGATAGAATAGAAATTTACAAATATTTTTAAAAAATAGTTCAAGTCTCTATTATTGTTAGTATTTTTGCAAAAACTATATTTTTTTGTTAATTTTGCAAAAAATATTTCGATATTTGTATTTAATAAACTATTTACTATTATAAATAATATCTATTGTTAATAGATTAAATATAGCAAATATAACAATAGTAATAGTTGCAAATATAAATATATATTGCTAGAAAATTTACAATTTCAATTACTATTTTAATAAAATATAATATTTAACAATTTTATTGTTTTTTTGTTTTTTAATATATCTAGTTTGTTAATTTTTGTTAGTGTAATCGTTAGATTAGATCGAACACTTTTTTTTCAATCTAACTCATTCTTCTAAATCTCGTAGAATTGGGTTAGAATTAAGTCGCGAACTCGATTCTAGAATTAAGGTTTTGTTGAATTAGTGTCAAGCGCTTATACTAATCTCGTCGCGTTAGATTTCGCTTATCTAATCTAATTTAATCTAATCTTATTTGGCGCTAGTTTTTATCGAGTTAGATTAGAATTTAATTACGTAATCACGCTAACTATATTAGATTAGTTTAGGGTTCACGCTAGCCTAATTCGGTTAGCGCATCACGTGATATCACGTGTTCGAACGATTTAGATCGAACGTTCGACGCGCATTCTTCGCTCGTCCCATTCTGTTAAGCTAGGAAATCTACTTGATTCTAGAATCAAGATTGAGCAAGCCAACCCATTCGAGTTGAAACCTAGATCGACGATCACACTAATTTTTGTATCGAAAATTTTTCTATATAATTTAGTATTGTTAGACAAATTTAATTTGCTATTAAATAAATTTCTATTAATAGAGAGATAGTATAGATATTTAAAAATATATTTTGATAGATATTTTATTTCTACTCTTTTAAATATAATTACGCAAAATACTAGAATTAAATATATTGATTTGTATATTTTTCGCATAAATACAAATTATATCTTTGCAAACAAAATTTCTAATATATTTACTATTAATATTAATAAATAGCTATAGATAAATTATTTAATTATACTATCTATTCTACTATCTAATCTATATATATATTTACTATTAGATTTTGTATCAAAATATAATAGTAGTTAAAAATATATTTACAATCTTTTCTTTTTTAAAAATATTTTTATTAATATTTTGCAATTAAGAAGCTCTTAAATATATTGCAATCGACAATATTATTGCAACTCTTATTGTACAAAAACAAAAAACAAGATTTTTTTAAAAAAATCTTGCTAATATTTTTAGATATATAGCAATAGCAATATTTGATCGATAACTATTAGATTTTCAATAGAATTTTGTTTTCTATATAGAAAATTTTCTATTTTTTAAACTACAAATTGTCTCTTTTTTTTCGATTTATTTGCAAAAATTTTATATTAAATATTAATATATTTTTTCAAATAATATATTTTTTGTACTATTTAAACAATTTTTTTGCTATTCTACTACTTTTTATCGATATCTCTTTTTATTAAAAAAAATAAAATATATTTTGCAATTTTTTGAATTTTCGAAACATGAAAAAAAGAAATAATCAAACTATTAAATAGAGTTCCTAAATATTAAAATAGATAATAAAATAATAGAAATACAACTATTTTCTACTAAATTGCAACAAATTTGTAATTTTGTTGTTGCAACAACAAAAGCAAAATCGCTTTTATATTAAATTCTAAAAATTCTAATAGATTTTTTATTTTTTTGTATTAAAATAGTAGTATTAGAACGCGTTTTTCTAAGTATTTTATATATTTTTTTAACAAAAAATATATAATATTACAATATTATTGTTTCTATAGCAAAAAATATAGTTTAATAATATT
>JAABUL010004996.1_pt1 | contig 17058 bp, 16 predicted proteins | sample 5559151 | NCBI WGS metagenome assembly JAABUL01 (sample SAMN10711876, study PRJNA513368) | rock metagenome | isolation source: Antarctica rocks | place: Antarctica: Victoria Land, Pudding Butte sud | reverse complement strand
CTCAACCTCACGGTCCATGACGTCTGCCCCTCCTGGAACTACACCATCCAACCCCGTTTAGGCACCCCGTGTGTCCCCGCCACGCCTGTCCCAAACCGGGAAGTTATTGTTTAACGAGTCCTAAGGGATACCCCTACCCCCGACCCCTCTCCCGCGCACGGGAGAGGGGAGCGCTCTCCGTGTCGTATCCACTGGGAGCGCAGGCCCCCAATGGACACCGTACATTGGCGTCGCCAAACTCTTCGCCGACATGGAGGCGGTCTACACCTACGAGGGCCCGGACACCATGCAGGCGCTCATCGTCGGCCACGACACCACTGGCGCGCAGGCGTTCGCATGACAATAGTTACCGCGGCACGGTACTCTCACAGCATCCGACCCGCAATGGGAACTCCTCGCGTCTCGCCGTCATCGGTCGGCGGATGGCGGTGGTTCATAGTCCCAGCCGGTATACAGGCGCCGCTCCCACTCCGGCCACACGGTCTTGACGGCGTCGATCAGCCACCCACCAGCCAGCGTAACCGAGCTCTCGTGCGATACGTACACAAGCCAATCCATGTCACCGGATGTCCAATAGCCTTCCGCCCCAGTGTATTCCGGCTCCATCTCGTCAAGGTCAATCTCGTACTCGGGTCCGTATTCGCGCAGTTCCCACACGCGCGTGATATCGCGCTGCCCTAAGATTCGCTGCAGTGTAGGCGGTGGGACGGCATAATCGAACCAGGCTTGCTGGACGGCAAAGACCTGCGGAGGCAACTCCTCACCGAGGAGGGGATGCCAATATCGGCCCTCCCGCACGTCCCACCGCTCCTGTCGGTATCCTCCTTGCTCAATGCATACGTGGCCAGGGCTTCGGGGTTCGGATTGCTACAGCCGGGTATACGTCATAGAATTCGTAGCGCGCCAACCTGCCTTTGGTATTGGAGCCAAACTTCATGCAGATGCCGCTACTGACTCGTATGTTGGTAGAGTACACCTTATCACAGATAGGGAACGTGTTGGTACAAGGTTTAGCCTTCACCGATGCAAGAGAGCACGTCGAGCGCACAGGATATACCTTGCGCGAGGATCAGGTGGTTCGACGTGAGTTGCAGCGCGTCGCTGAACAGGCAGGGCAGCGCTACGAACCACGTTGGCATGTGTGGGATGTCGCGTGGTCGCCGGAAGGCGATATTTTGGCTGTGCGCAACAATACGGCTCTCGAACATTGGACGATGAGCGGCGAGCGACGCACGCATCTCTCCGATCCCCGCGACGGCGTGCAACTCCTCTCATCACGGCCAGGCTCTGTCTACGTCAACCTAGAAGATCGTTTGGCGCCAGCTCCGCTCAGGGAGGGGCGTATCGAGCGTGTCACCGTGGCCACAGGCCAGCGCGCCGTTCTGGATGTCATCGACTTCCCCGCCCTCTTGTCTATCTCTGTGTCTGGCGCTCTCTTGGCCCGCGATACCGACTGGCGCAGGCAGCGTGCGGGGAAAAGAAACAGCGAGTGGAGATCGCGGGATCGTATTGTAACATCGGAGCCTCATCCGCCATGGGCCACGGAGTATCACGTCCCAGCCGCAGGCCTGATCGCGTCGAAACCATTGGATCTAGGCCACTACGACCTCTTCAACCATTACATGCGCATCGACGGGGCACGGCATCTCTATTTCATTCAGGGAACGCCTCCGGCCTCACACGAGGGGAGATGGCTGTGCCGCATCGATCCACATTCGCTCCAAGTCGAGCGACTCTTCCCCCTGGACTGGGAACCACGGGCCGGGACACGCATGAGCATTAGTAGCGGCGTGTACGTGCGCGACGGGAGCGGTGATGCATTAATCCTGGGCTATCAACGCTCCGATGGGCACGGGTTGCAAAGAGATGGCTCATTCATCGTTCGCCGTCATGTGCCGAACGGACGTGTCCTTTGGGTGGCCTCGTTTGACGCTCCAGTGACGGCGCTGGCCGATATGCCGCGGCACAACGTGGTCGTCTTCGTCCTAAATGATGGTCATCTGGGGGTGATATCCGCCGTTACAGGCGAGGTCCAACTGCTTCGAACAGTAGCTCTTGATGGGGTGACGAGTGTCTACCTAATCACTCGCGGCAAGGGGCAACCGGATTGCCGCCGGGACAATAGACGGTCGCATCGTCGTCGGTGAGTTTGTTGAGTAGCAAACAAAGCGTTCCGCCCATCTCTCGGCTACGAGATGGGCGGAACGCCTACATGTCGCCGATAATCGCGTGTATCGCACTGCGTATGGGCATAACCGATAGGGCCTATGTAGTACAGGCTGACCGACGTATCTTTGGCAACGAGACGCGCTTCTCCCGCGCGAGACACTGTAGTGTCCGTGGTGTGCCCTGCGACTGACGTCGCAGGCCGCGCCGCCAAACTACGTGAGCCCGCCTGTACGGCCGGATCGTAGCAGGATAGCGCTTACGCGGAGGAGCCTGCGCCCACCAATGAGCGTTTGCGGTCGCGTTCGGAGCGGTTCGCGCGGGTGGCCGTGTGTACTTCGACGTCCGTCGCGCCCATGAGCTCTTTGGCGAAGCGCACCGCAACGTCGTAGTCAAACGGCTGGCACGAGCAGATATCGACGTCGAGTTCGTGGTACGGGCCCCACGCGTGCAGGGAGATGTGGCTCTGCGCGATGATGACAAAGCCGGACAGGCCGTTGTCGTCTTCGTCGGTGCATTCCCTGATGTCGTATAGGTGGACCGGAGAGACGGCCGTCATGTCGATGAGGGGGGGGAGATCGCGGAGGAATGTGCGGAGCAAGTCAGGGTTTTCGAGGCGCTGCCGGTCGCAGCCATAGAGTTCAAACATCAAATGATAGAGCACGTCAGGTATCACCTTCTTTGTATTCAGCATATAGATCACTTAGATGGCACAGGTCGCGACAAGCGCACGGCCCGCCGGATAGGGCGCGAACAACGAGCCGGGGTAGCGCCGACGCTACAGAGTAACGTCCGCGATTCCAAGGCGTCGCGCTAGAATAACCGTTCATACAGCCTCTCTTACTTAACGATGGGCGTGGCCAGATACAGCCGGGGAATCATGCGCCCACATGTCGCATCCTGACGTGGTACGCCATGACGGCGCGCCGCGCTCTACCCAAGCGCCCTCGCGGCGCCGCGTGTAGCAACGCTGTTAAATTATGGCACAGGCGCGCCTAACGCGCAATACAATGTCTAGCGCTAAGGTAAGCCGGCTGGCATCGCCCGTAAAGACGCTCAATGTGACCGGCCCCGGTGACTGCCAAGCCCACGGTCAGTACGTCGGCGAGATCGCGACGCGCCAGCGGTGGCCCGGCGGCAGCGCATGCGCGGTCGCATCGAGGCGCACCGTGACCGTATAGCGCCGGCAGACGGTCGCAGCCATCATGGTTGCCATCAGCGATGCGCGCCCTCACACGTGTGCCAACTGGACGGTCAGCGGACCGGCGCCGGGGCTCCCAGTAGATACGAAAAACTGGCGCGCGCCTGGATAGGCGTGGCGCGTTGACAAGCCCGCACGATTTCGCCATAATAGCCGCAGTTCTGACGCATGCCTTATAATCGGTTCATGATGCGTGCGCGCCTATTGCCGCGTCACAGCGCATGGCCGGTCTGCCGGTTATTGGTCTTTTCGCCGGGCTATCCCGGCAGCGCTTCATTGAGGAGGTACTCGCCCATGGTTTCCCGTTCACTCAGCCGCGCCGCGCGCGCCGCCACGGCCGCCGCCATCGTCACAACAGGTGGCCTCGCGGCGAGCGCCGCCGCTCACTCCGCGCCCGTACACGCCGCCGGCACGGTCACTATCGGCGTCGTGGCCGATCTCACCGGCTCAGGTGCCGCGTACGGCATCTCGATCGCCAACGGCGCCAAGTTGGCGGGTACGCTGCTCGGCAAGTCGGGCGGCGTCAACGGCGCCCAGGTCAAGGTCGTCGTCGACGATGGAGCCACCAATACCTCGCAGATCATCAACATCTTCCAGCAGGACGCCGGCGCCAAGCATGTGCTGGCTATCGTCGGCCCCACGTTGAGCCAGGAGGCGTTCCAGGCCGACCATGTCGCGCAGGGGCTTAGCGTGCCGGTCGTGGCCACCTCAAACACGGCGCCGGGCATCCCGCAGATCGGCAATTATATCTTCCGCCTGGGCCTGGGCGAGGCCGCTGTCGTCCCGTTGGCCATGAAGACCGCGCTCAAACACCTACACTTCAAGACGGCTGCTCTCATCTACGGCCAGGACAACGCCTTCACCAAGTCCGACGGCACGATCTTCGCGGCCGTCGCCAAAACGCTGGGCGTAAAGCTCGTCGACACTGAGACGTTCTCCACCGGCGACAAGGACTTTTCGACACAGCTCACCAAGATCAAGAGCGCCAAGCCAGATGTGATCCTGTGCGGCGCGCTACAGCAGGAGGCCGTGCCCATCCTGGTGCAGGCGCGCCAGCTCGGTATCACGGCGCGGTTCATCGGCGGTAACGGCTTCAACACCCCGGTCGTCGCCCAGGACGCCGGCAAAGCGGCCGAGGGCGCCATCGAGGGCACGGCCTGGTTCTCCAACGGCATGTCCGCCCGGAACCAAACGTTCATCAAAGCCTACAAGTCCGCCTATGGCAAAGCTCCCGACCAACTCGCCGCGCAGGCCTACGACGCCATCAACGTCATCGCCGACGCCGCCAGGATGGCCCACACCACCGACAACCGCTCCGCGCTGCGCGACGCCCTGACCAAACTCAAGAACGTCCCGGTCGTCACCGGCGCCAGCGGCACCTTCTCGTTCACCGCCGACCGCGACGCCGGCGAAACGGGCACGGTGCAGATTATCCACAACGGCGCGTACGAGGAGTACAAATAGTCGACTAATGTTGCAACAAATCGTCAACACGCTCATCAACGCGTCGATCTACGCTCTGTTCGCGCTGGGCTACGCGCTTGTCTTCGGCGTGCTCGACATCTTGAACCTGGCGCACGGCGCGATCTTCATGGTCGGCGGGATGGCTGCTGTGCAGGCGGTCTTGCTGTGGCATACGCCGTTGGTCGTGGGCGTGATCTTCGGCATCCTCGTCGGCGGTGTGCTCGGCGTCGTGCTTGACCTCGTGACCGTGGCGCCGTTGCGCGCGCGCGGAGCCGACTTCCTGGCTCCGCTCATCAGCACGCTCGCCGCCTCGGCCATCTTTGTCAACATCACCCTGTCCGGGCTCGGCTCCGTCAACACCACGCTACCCGGCGTCGGCGCTGTCCACATATCGCTGGCTGGTTTTGGCCCCAACGGCTTTAGCTTCCCAGCGGGGAGCTTCCCCGACGACCCGCTCACGATCGGTAGTGTCGTGGTGCGGCCGGTGCAGATCGCCATCGTCGCGCTGTCGATCGCGCTGATGGTCGCGCTCACCGCGATGCTGCGCTATAGCAAGCTCGGCCGCGCCATCCGGGCGGTCGCGGCGAACCGCCTGGCCGCGCAGCTTGCCGGGATCGACGTGCGGCGGACTATCGCCATCACGTTCTTCCTGGCCTCGGCCCTCGGCGCGCTCGCCGGCATCTTCTACGGGCTCAACCTGCGCGACGCGATCTCCTATGACATGGGCGACTCGATCCAGCTGCGCGGCCTCGCCATCATCGTCGTCGGCGGAATGGACAGCATCCCCGGCGTCTTGCTTGGCTCATTGCTGCTGGCCGCCAGCGAAACCCCCGGCGTCGTGGGCGTCGGCTCGACGTACCGCGACGCCATCGGCTTTGGCCTGCTCTTCCTCGTCCTGGTGATTCGTCCCTCCGGTCTGCTTGGCCGGCGCGGGCTGCGGGCGGCCTAGCCAATGACTGGCATCGACGATGTTTGACGCCATTAGCGCCTGGCTCACGGCCAACAGCAACCTGGTCAACGATACAGGCCTCAACGCCCTGTTCGCCCTGAGCACGTACGTCATGGTCGCCTGCGGCCAACTCTCGCTGGCCACGCCGGCCTACGCGGCTATTGGAGCGTACACGGCTGTGCTGCTCACGCCGCTCACAGGACCACAAGCGCCGTTCATCGTGCAACTGGCTCTCGGCGCGCTGCTGTCCACCGTCGTGGCCGTGCTGCTGGGCCTGCCGCTGCTGCGGCTGCGCGGCATCTATCTCAGCATCGCCTCCATTGGCTTCGTGGCCGTAGTAACCGTTTTCTTCCTGAACTTCCCGCCGGGGGGTGAGGGCGGCGGCTCGCCGTTCATCGCTCAGGCGACCGTGACCTGGCAGATCTACCTCGCGCTCGTCGCGCTGTGCTACCTGTTCTGGCGTCTTCAGGGCTCACCGATCGGCCGCGGCCTGCGCGCCATCCGGCAGGACGAGGCGGCGGCGCGCTCCCTCGGCATCGACACCATAGCCTACAAGCTGGGCGCCTTCGCTGTGAGCGGGCTGGTCGGCGGCCTCGCCGGCGTGCTGTGGGCGCGGCTGCACTTCCAGGTGACGCCGACCACATTTGGGTTCACGCAGAGCGTCGACTACCTCTCCTACGTCATCGTCGGCGGCAGCTTCACCTGGCTGGGCAGTTCCCTCGGCGCGCTGCTGCTCACGATCCTACCCAACGTCTTCCAATTTTTGCAGGGCGCGCGCAACATCGTCGACGGCGTCGTGTTGCTGCTGGTCATCCTCTTCCTGCCCGGTGGCCTAGTTGACCTACCCGCGCGGTCGATCGCCACGATCCGTGGCGCGCGCCGGCGTCGATCGCTCCCGGCCATTGAGGCTAGTCAAGGGGCACGGACGCGATGACATCAGAAGCGCCGTTGCTGCAGGTCGAGGGGGTGAGCCGCTTTTTCGGCGGCGTGCACGCGCTGGAAGACGTGAGCATGATCGTGCGCGCGGGCACGGTCCACGGGCTGATCGGACCCAACGGCGCGGGCAAGACGACGCTGATCAACCTGCTGACGGGCTTCTACCGCCCCACCGCCGGGCGTATCACCCTGGAAGGGCGGCGGCTGGATGGGCGCCGCGCGCACCACATCGCGCGCATGGGCGTGGCCCGCACCTTCCAGAACATTCGGCTGTTCGGCGCGCTCCCCGCCGTCGACAACGTGCTGGTGGCGCGCCACCGTCAGGGCGTGCGCCGCTCGCTCGGCCGCGTGGCCTTCCTGCCCGCAGCGCTGCGGGCGGAGCGCCGGGAGCGCGACGCCGCGCTTGACGCCTTGCGCGAATTGGGCGTGCATGGCGACGCCACGCGCGCGGCGGGCACGCTGTCCTACGGCGACCAGCGCCGCGTGGAGATCGCGCGGGCGCTGGCGACCGAGCCGCGCCTGCTCTTGCTCGACGAGCCGGCCGCCGGCATGAACCATGAGGAGACGAACAGGTTGGGCGACGCCATCCGCGGGCTAGCGCGGCCGTCGCGCGCCGTCCTGCTCATCGAGCACGACCTGTCGCTGATCATGCGCGTGTGCGACTACATCACCGTACTCAACTTCGGCCGCGTCATCGCCGAGGGCGCGCCCGCCGCGATAGTCACCGACCCCGCCGTGATCGAAGCCTACCTGGGACAGGACGAGGACGACGATGCTGCTGCGCTGTGAGGACCTCGTCGTCCGCTACGGCCCGGTCGAGGCCGTGCGTGGGGTCTCCTTCGAGGTTGAGCAGGGCCAGATCGTCGCGCTCATCGGGGCCAACGGCGCCGGTAAGAGCAGCACGCTGCGCGCCCTCTCCGGCGTGCTGCGCAAGGCCAGCGGCAAAGTGACATTTCGTGACAAAGACATCACGCGCGCCCCGTCGCACACAATCGTACGGCAGGGCATGGTCCACGTCCCCGAAGGCCGCGCTATCGTGGCCACGATGAGCGTGCGGGAGAACCTCGAACTGGGTGCGTACACGCGCGGCGACGGCGCGGCGGTGCGCGCTGAACTTGCCCGTATGTACGAGCGCTTCCCGATCCTGGGACAGCGGCGCGCCCTGCCGGCCTCGTCGCTCTCCGGCGGCGAGCAGCAGATGCTGGCCATCGCGCGCGGCTTGCTGGGCCGCCCGGCGTTGCTGCTGCTCGATGAGCCCTCGCTGGGCCTGGCGCCCCAACTTGTGCGCGAGGTCATGCGCATCGTGCGCGAAATCCGCACGGACGGCACGACGGTGCTGCTAGTGGAGCAAAACGCGCGGCAAGCGCTGGCCCTGGCCGACAGGGCCTACGTGCTGGAGCAGGGTCGCGTCACGCTACAGGGCGCCGGACGCGAGTTGCTCACCGACCCCGCCATCGTGCGCGCCTACCTCGGCGTCGCTCCGGCACACACAAACGTGGCTGCCCATTGACAGTATCACGCTGAGCGGGGCTATCGATGCGAACGCTGCGCTGCCAAGCATGACCGTGTGTGGATACCGGGTCGAATATGGCCGTAACGTCGCTATCCGTACACCGCCTTGAGGACGGAACATGCGCGCAGTGTCACCCATTTGCTCAGTTGGCCCTGCTTGTCAATCTCCACCCAGGTTTTGCCCGTGGAGGCAGACTGATTCCTCCAACGTCCCGACGGCTCTTGTTGGCTGAGGAGCCACGCGACCGCGCCCTCAAGACGCGCATCTTTCGCAAAGCCAAGCTCACACAGGACCGTGACATTCTGGAGGATGTCGGCGACATAGCCGACGGGGAAACCCAGCGTGAACCAGGACGGGCTTGGCTTCACATTGCCCCAGCCAGCCGGGTACGCGGCCGTGGCCGGGTCACAACTCAGGAGAAACGCTCCTCCCTGCTCGATGGCGCGTTCCACATAGGGCGCTCGCTGGTGAACAGGGACGCGTGCCAGCGCCAGCAGCCCTTTGATCGCTCCCCAGGCGCAGGGGAGGCGCTCGTTCGACGCGCAGCGGAAGCCCGTCCCACTCGTCCCCGAGCGGTAATAGCGGGTGAAGTCTTCGCCGGTGATCGCGCGTGCTTGCCAGTCAATCGCGCGCTGCACGCGCTCATCCTCCAGCCAGCCAAACCCGATCAGCGCCCGGAGCAGATTGCCATTCAGGCAGTGGATCACGAGAGATGGGGGAGGGGGCGCGTCTTTCCTACTTCCTCCCCCCCAGGACGCGAATCCCCCCGTCTTGGCTTGGCTATGGGACAAGACATAGTCACATGCCACATGCACACGCGCGTCTGCGCCATCGGCTCCCAGCTGGTCTAGAAAGATGAGTTGCCATACCGTTCCCCGGTATTTGGGCGTATATCCCGGACCCGGTTTGACCCAGAACCCCTCTGGCTGCTCGGCGGCGAGGATGGAGGCAATGGGGTCGGTTTGCATGGCGGCGGCGCGCGCCTGCCGCACCTCTGGCGCATCCTCGGGCTGATCGAGGAGTTGGCGCAAGGCCAGATGGCGAACCGCAGGGGTATCTTCTTCCAGCAACCAGGGCAACGGATCCCCTTTGAGCACGCGTAGCCAGGTGGTCATGTCTCTTCCTTCCCTGATCCCTGCCTGCCCTAGTCTATCGCAGGGCGGGCGACAACAGGGTGTCAGCCTTTCCGAATGTGCATGATGTCGTGGCATCCGCCTGTAGGTCGAACGACACATCCGAGTCTGGGCGGCGGCGGCAAGAGGGGGACCGTGGCAAAGTGTCCGGCAAGGCCATGGCCTACAAATGGGTGAAGGGGCGCCGTTGTACGCGACTCAGGTAGTTGCCCGTATACTATATCCATGGGTTGTGCGGGATTAGCGAGCCGGGGACGTCGGATGAGATCGCTTAGGATGATGATCGCGGTGGTTGCGGTGGTCGGCGCGTTCGTGGCGCCGTCGGGGTTGATCTCAGTATCCACCGGCGCCGTACACTTCCGCGGCTTCGCTCACACCGGCCTCCGCCTGACCGACATCGTCTGGACCGGCCGGCAGTTCCTCTATATCGACAACACGACCAACCGTGTCGTGGGCGCCGGGCCGTCCGGAACACCGCCGACGCCCTTCGCCCGCATGCCTCGTCAGGTCGAGGAGACGCGGTGTCGCCCCTCCCCCGGCGCACATGGCTTCGCGGCCGGGGACATCTACTGCCACGCCCCGGACAACAAGATCTACCGCCTCAGCCCCGATGGCAAAACAGTGGCCGTCTTCGCCACGCTGTCTCACGCGCCGCGTTCCGATGGCGCGCTTGCCTTCGATACCGTCGGCGCTTTCGGTTATGCTCTCATCGTCGCGACCGGCCGATCGGGATCGTCAACATCCCGCGGAGGCGCGGTGTTCGCGATCGATCCCAGTGGGCGCGTGCGTCGCATCGGCCGCTACGACAATCCCGGCGGCGCCGACGAGATCGCCATCGCGCCGGCGCGCTTCGGTTCAGCCTCCGGCCAAGTACTGCTCGCCGTCGATGCAGGGACGAGCGGCAGTGTGGTGGCGATGGACGCGCATGGGCATGCGCGGACCCTCTTGTCGCTCCCGGATGGACCCAACCCGATCGTGGTCCTCACGCGTGGTCAGACGCCGCCCGCCGGGGCCGCTAAGCCCGGCTTGTACGTCACCGACACGCTCTCGCACAACGTCTACTTCACGCCTGGGTCCGAGCTTGCGCCATTTATGGGCGACGTGGTCGTCGGCAGCGAACTGCGCGGGCTCTTCTGGGTCGTGCGGCCCCATGGGAGCGGCGTCGTGGCGATCCGGTTACCGACCACCCTTGCCGGCAAGGCGTACAACCTCGAGGGCGCCGTCTACATCGCCGGCTGAGTGACGCTCACCGCGGATTGACAGTCCACGCGTCGCGGGACGGACGCGCCCTACACCCCGGGACGGTACGCCGAGGTTCGTGAAAACGCGCGCCTTTCTGGGGCTCGCCGGACGGCAGCCTATTAATGCGAAGCTACGCGTGTAGGCCAGCCGCGCGCAACGTCGCGTCGACCCATGCGGTCTCTTCTGGGGACAAGACAGGGGATGGCGGCGTCTGAGTATAGTCGATCAACCGCTCGTACCCAACCAGGGCGAAACAGGCGTCGACGGCCGCTTGCAGATCAAGCGGCACGTCCGGGTCGGGCGGCAGCAACGGGAGGGGGACCGTGGGCAGGGTGTCCGGCAAGGCCATGGCCCACAGTTGGGTGAAGGGACGCCGTTGCGCGCGACTCAGGTAGACATAGTAGGCGGCGGGCGGCGCGGTACCCGCCAACGGGATACGCGCGCCCTGGCGCACTAGATCAATCTCCAGCAGATGCACGTCGGCGTGCAACAACTCCCGGCGCCGGTCGAGATATTCGCGCGCGCCTTCGCCATATTTGTTCGCCGGTAAGATGATCTCGATCACGTCGACGAGGCGGCGCTGGGCTACGTCGCGTATCTCGATGCTCAACTGCGGCGCCTCGACATAGTTGGGAAGTTCAGCCGATGGCGTGGTGACGCCTGGAGCGTCCGGCGCGGCCTCGGCCACGGCGACCGATGCCGCGCCGCGTACTGGAACCACATGAACGTCAGGATAGACGGCGCGCGACGGCGGGATGTCGAACACACCCAAGGCCCGGCGATCGAGCACGTAGCGCTTGGCCAACAAGGCTACGTATGTCGGGGCCAACAGCGGCATGAGCAGCGCGCGGATGGACCCAGCGAGAGTTTCGTGGAACTCCTGCCACAACTCACCCTCGAGATACGGGTCCATGCCGGGGAAAGGTGATGGCATCACGCGCCTCCATACACACTATGCGCCAGATCGTCAGCGCCAGTCTACCACATGAGCGTCGTAGTGGGGCCGGGCCCTTAATATCCCGGGTGCACCTCGAAATAGTGGACGCGGCCTGACGGCGGTCGCATGGCAGACGTGCGCCGACTGCGATCGGTTTTAGCCCTTGGACGCGGCGCTCCGACGCACCCGCCGTGGCACCGCAGTGCGCGTGGTCTGCCCTGCGACCGCCGTCGCAGGCGTTTCCCGCACAATTCCACTATTTCGAGGTGCACCCTAATATCCCACGGCCGCTCCGGCGGGAGCACGGCTATCGTTCGCCCCATAGAGCAAGCCCGAGGCGGGATCACGCTCGATAGCCTCGGCCGACCCCCAGGTCGTCGCCTGTTGTGTGATGGTGTAGCCCTCCCCTTTGAGGATGGCCACCGTGTCGGGAGAGAGCGCATAGGGTTCCAAATAGACGGTATCCGGCAGGTACTGGTGGTGATAGCGCGGCGCGTCGACGGCCTGCTGGACGTCCATCCCATAGTCAATCACGTTTTGGATGACTTCCTGGGTGATGGTGATGATCCGCGAGCCGCCGGGGCTGCCGGTCACCAAGAATACCCGACCGTTCCTGAGCACGATGGTCGGGGACATCGACGAGAGCGGGCGCTTGCCGGGCGCGATAGCGTTGGTCACCCCTTGCACCAAGCCGTAGGCGTTGGGAACGCCGGGCTTGGACGTAAAGTCGTCCATCTCGTCGTTGAGGAAGAACCCTGTGTTTCCTGCGATCACGCCCGACCCAAAGTAGAAGTTGATCGTGTAGGTCACCGACACGGCGTTACCCTTGGCGTCGACCACGGCGTACTCGGTCGTGCTCGTACCCTCCTGCAAAGGACCGAGGCCGGGCTTGACCAGGCGCGAGGGCGTCGCGCGCGTCGGAGCAATCTCAGCGCGAATCTTGGCCGCGTAACTTGGCGAGGTCAACTGAGCGATAGGATTGTTGACGAAGTCAGGATCGCCCAGATAGGTGTTGCGGTCGGCATAGGCATGGCGCATCGCCTCGACGTTATAGTGAATGCTCCGGGCCGAGTGGAAGCCGAACTGGCCGAGCGGATAGCCTGAGACGACATTCAGGATCTCGCATAGCGTGGTCCCGCCCGAACTTGGCGGCGGGGCCGAGACAACCGTGTACCCACGGTACACACAGGACACCGGACGCTCCTCCTCGACGGTGTAGCGCCGGAAGTCCTCCGTGGTCAGCAGGCCGCCGTGCGCTTTGCTGGCGGCGGCGATCGCGGCGGCGATGGGGCCGTCGTAGAAAGCCGACGGGCCGTCCGAGGCGATCAGGCCCAACGTATGCGCGAGTCGTGGCTGCGTCAGCCGCTCGCCAGCCTGATAGGGCTTGCCATTATGCAGGAAGATGGCGGACACGTTGCGCTGTTTGCCGAACTCGCTGGACGCGGAGTCGAGGAGCGCGACGTCACCCGCGTCGAGCGTGTAGCCCTGTTCGGCCAGGCGGATAGCCGGGGCCATCGCCTGTGCGCGCGTCATGGAGCCGTATTCGCGGAGGGCGGTATCGAGGCCGAGCACCGTGCCTGGCACGCCGACCGACAGGTAACCCAGCGTGCTGAGGTCGGGGACGACATTCCCCTTCTTGTCGAGGTACATGTTGCGCGTCGCGGCCAGGGGAGCCTTCTCGCGGAAGTTGATGAAGGTGTCCCGGCCGTTGGCAAGATGGATGGTCATGAAGCCACCACCCCCGATGTTACCGCAGCAGGGATGCACGACGGCCAGGGCGTACCCCATCGCCACCGCCGCGTCGATCGCGTTGCCTCCGTCTTTCAGGACCTGCACGCCGACCTTGGAAGCCAGGTGCTGCGCCGAGGCGACCATCCCGCTCTTTGCCTCCACAGGCGGAACCGACGCCGCCTGACCTGGGCTGCTCCCATGATAGAGGCTAGACACGGCCAGCAACGCGCTCACGAGGATTGCCAGACCCTTGCGCATCATCTCACCCTTTCCTTGCAGTACACGGTAGACCGGCATTCTGCGCCGACGTGACGGCAACAGCACAAAACAGGCCAGACCCTCACCCAGCGGCGCCAGGATTCCTCGGCGCCGAGGCGGCGCGATGGGATGTACAGATGTTCACGATGTGGGCGAGAGGAACGCTAACTCATCCCGTGTCGGCGGTTGCTCCACCAGGGCTTCGACAAGGTGGATGGCGGCGGCGAGGTCGCGCAGGTCCAACACCTCGACCGGCGAATGCGAGTAGCGGCGCGGAATCTGCACCTGTAGCGTCGCGGTCCCGTCCTCCGCCAGGTGCGCCGCAGCCGCATCGGTCACCCCACCGCCGCCCGCGCCAGCGCGTCCCGCGCCGCCCGTGGCTGCAGGAACCCACGGTCGCCCCCGCCATTGGCCGGCTGGATCAGGACGCCGTGACCGATGCGTACGGGGTAGGCGACCCCGCGCGCGTCCGGCGTGCCGCCCGCAGGCGCGGTGTCCACGACGATAGCCAGGTCGGGCCGCAGCCGCGCGTAGGCGGCTTGCGCCCCGCGCAGGCCCACCTCTTCCTGCACCGTCACCAACGCCGTGAGGCGGCAGGGCAACGCCCGCCCCGCGAGCCGGCGCAGCAGGTGCAGGAGCACGACGCAGCCCGCCCGATTGTCGATCCCCTTGCCCGCGACGCGCGTCCCCGCGAGCCGGCGCAACTCCGATAAGACGACCACAGGAGCGCCGATCTGGACGCCCAGCGCCGCGACCCCGACGGCGGAGTCCACGCCGAGGTCCGCGTACAAGTCCTCGACACGCGCCGCCGGAACCGCGACCCCACGCGGCTAGAGATGGCCCGAGCGCGCGCCGATCACGCCAGGGTGGTCGCCGACCGCGATGGCCCGCCCCTCCAGCAAGCGCGGTTGCGCTCCGCCGACGAGGGACAGGCGCAGGAAGCCGTCCGGCTCGACGTCCGCGACCAGCGCCCCAATCTCATCAGAGTGGGCGGAGACGACGAGATGCGGCGCGTCCTCCGGGCCACCGCGCGTGGCAGTCAGGTTACCCATATGATCGACGGTCACCGCGTCGGCAAGGGGCGCGAACAGATCGTGCAGCCGGGCGACAACCGGCTGCTCCGCGCCGGACGCCGCGTGCAAGGCCGTCAACGCGGCCAAGTCCGCGCTCAGTGTAGCCAGAAGCTCGTCGTCGAGAGTCACGTCATAATTCTCCTGGGTCTATGCGGCGCGTCGGGCGCGCCTGCCTCGAAGCGCGTGGTCACGGCGCCGCCCGGCGGCATACCGGACGTGCGCGGCATCGGGGCTGCCGGCTTTCCTTACACATCGAGCTGATCGCGCCACTGGTAGGTAGGCCGCCAGCCGAAGAAGCGCTCCATCTTGACGCAGTTGAAGGCCGAGGCATGGTCGTCGTGGTCCGGGGCGATGCGATCGTAGCCGTCGTAGTACGTGGCCATCAACTCCCGCAACCCGCTGCGCGCCCGCGTGTCGGCCGCCGCGATCAGGAACACCTCGTGCCCCGCGCTGTCCCCCTGCAAGGCCGCGAGGTAGGCCGTCCCCACATCGCGGGCGTCGATGTAACTCCAGAAGTTGGCCATGCTCAGACGAGGGTCCGCCCACTCCTGTCGGAACCGGTCGTAGCCGTCGGGCGAGATCACGTTGTTGATGCGCAGCCCGACGAAGGCCGTCCGGGGGTAGCGTACGCTCAGACCGTCCGCGATGACCTCGCTGATATATTTGCTGATGGCGTACGCGTTCGGCGACGGCCGCCGCTCCACCTCATCGAAGGGGATTTGGGCTGGCGTCGCTCCCTCGGTCAGCAACCCGGTCGCCATCTCACTCGAAGCGTAGATGACGCGGCGCACGCCCGCGTCGCCGGCCGCCTGCATGAGGTTGTAGGCGCTGAGCACGTTGTTGGCGAAGACATCGACCTGCGCCTGCCCGCTCGGGGACGGGTTGGCGGCCAGATGGCAGACCGCGTCCGGGCGCACCTGAAAGAGAGCGTCGTAGACCGCGCCCGCGTCAGCCAACTCGACGCGGCAGAACTCCCCAGGGAGGTCGTCGCGCCGAACCAGATCTATGTTAACCACCTCATGGCCGGCGCCGGCCACCGCACGCACAACCCATTGACCCGCCTTACCACTTCCACCCGTAACAACGACGCGCATAAAAATCCCCTTTCTTACAGACCACCAGCCCCGACGGGCGCCAGTAGGCGGCGCCTGGCTCTGTGTCCACGTCGGTCCGTGGCCCGCCTTCCCTGATCATCATAACACCACGTTCCGACGAAGGTACGAGGGTTCCTCGACAAGGGCACGCCCGTTTTTCACACTGGCCACCGCGGCGCGCGTCGTATCTACTGGGAGCGCCGGCTTCTAGCCGGCAGACGGTCGTGGGCGAGCGCGTCGGGGATAGCAGACATCGCGGACGCAACGGGGGCCGGCAAGATGCCGGCGCTCCCAGTAGATACGACGCCAGCGCGAAAAACGGGCGCGCACCCCCTCGACGACGCGGCCACGCACGTTCGGCATGAGGACCTTTCATGGCATAACGTCGCCCACGCCTTATCTAGCGCCGCAGCGTGACGGCGGCCTCCCACGGGGCGACGCGCAGGCGAATGCCACGGAGTGGCCGGCTCGTGATCCCAGGGCGCTGGACGATGGTCTGACCCGGCGCCACCGTGAGCCGGTAGCGGCGTAGCGCCCGCGCCAGCAACACGGCCAGTTCCAGCCGCGCCAGAGACCGGCCGATGCACACACGCGGCCCGCCCCCGAAGCCAACGAGCGCATACGGCGCGGCGCGGTGCTCCGCCCGCGGCGGCGCGAACCGGTCGGGATCGAAGCGCGTCGGGTCCGCCCAGAGCGCGGGCAGCAGGTGCGTGGCGGCGGCCGAATAGAGCACACGCGTCCCGGCCGGGAGCGCGTAGCCCTCGACGGCCACGTCCTCACAGACGACACGCGGGGCGACGGAGACCGGCGGGTACAGCCGCTCAGCCTCGCGCAGCGCCCGGTCGAGCGCAGGCGCGCCCCGTCGCGCGACCACACTCGGCTCGTCCTCCGGCGCGACGCCGGACAACTCCGCGCGCACACGGTCAGCCCACGCGGGGTGCTGGACGAGCAGATAGAGCGCCCAGGCGGCCAGGCTCGCCGTCGTTTCATGGCCCGCGATGAGCATCACCTCGGCGTGCGCGCGGATTTGCGCGTCGTCCAGCGGGCGGCCCCACTCATCCCGCGCCTGGGCCAACACCCCCAATGCGTCATCGGTCTGGTGAACGCGCCGCGTGGCGCTCGTCCGGCGCAGGAGGGCGGCGAACTCACCGGCGCGGTGATGGGCGCCGTGCAGGAAGACGGCGCGGCACAGCGCGCGTTCCTCCGGCGCTCTCAGACCAAGGACGACCTCGGTGACCACGTCCAGGGCGATCACGCGGGCCTCCTCGTAGATATCCACCGTTCCACGCGCCGCCCAGGTCGCCAGCCGCCGGTCGACCACGCGCGTAATGAGCGGGAGGGTGTGGTCCAGGCGATGGGCG
>JAABUL010004994.1_pt1 | contig 17064 bp, 17 predicted proteins | sample 5559151 | NCBI WGS metagenome assembly JAABUL01 (sample SAMN10711876, study PRJNA513368) | rock metagenome | isolation source: Antarctica rocks | place: Antarctica: Victoria Land, Pudding Butte sud | reverse complement strand
TTATAAATATGTCGCATGGTCGCCTATGCGCCAAGGGTTTCGGCCTATTCATACAACGGTACACTTGCAGAAGTATTTTGCAATTTTACAATCTCTGTCCTAAACGGTCCAAAGCATTGCAACCCCCCCACATAAGCGATTCAGTAATTCAGCAATTACGGTATCGCAATCATAACGATAGGAACAGGCCGCAGCTAATAGGGCTGAAATCACATGAGTGACTGACTGGCCGAGGGGATTCAACTTGCCCACAGTCCCCCTACCTTACTTCTACGCCCCCATTTTCCCCTAGCCACACTACACCTACATCAATAACGCACTGCCAACTCTTATAACCTCGTGGTATAAAGTAGAGAACCATAATATCCGCATTGATATGGCAGCGTCAAACAATAGAAACCCGAAACCCTCTCACTTTGAGGTACCGATATGCTTCGATAAGGCACGCATTGCGGAATTTCGACGGGTGGTTGATACGGAATGAATGCTGCTTTTTGCCCTAGCAAGGAATCAAGAAGCGCTTAGGTACTGAGAAAAATGGTGATTTGGACGCAATGATCAATACAAATTCGCTCGAGCAAACAACGACAACCCAGTACCTATTTCTGTCAGAACGCCGAAGGAAATCCAAGATTGCAGAAATGAATAAACGTATCCAGCAGATATCTCTTCTGACCGGTTGTTTAATGTCATGGTCAAGATCTCGGTAGAGCACATAAAAGTCATCATATCCTATCCTCAATCTCCTCAGCCCCAAATCCACCCCCAACCTTCGCCTCCGAATCCAGCCTCTTGAAATGGCCGGGCCGACGCGTGCTCATATCGCCGTGTATATGCAACCCCTCCCTCCGCTCATTGCCAAACTGATCCCGCGGATAATGTCCCCGCTCCCCATCACCAGAAGGATAATCCTCCATCTCAGCTCTAACACTCGGCTCAAAGTTCTGCAGCGGCAGCATATCCTCCTCATGCGTGACCGTGGGCGAGACATCCGTCGTCTGCAGTTTTGAACCCTTCAAGAGCGCAGACGGCTTTGGGGGCGTCCATTTGCTTGCTGCCGGCGGGCCCGTCACAGGCTTCGCTGGGTCGCTGTCCAGCTTCGTGAATCGGGTGCGGATGACGCTCGTGAGCCACTTGTAGCCTGGTCGTAGGGTAGGTATGCACGCGGCTGCGATACCGAAGAAGACTTCCCACGAGCGCCAGTACCAGTTTGGGATGCTGGCCCAGGTTGGATCGTCGGCTTCGTTCTGCCAATTCAGGACTGTACGGACAATAGACAGAGAACCGGTGATTACTCCTAGGCCCATAAGGAGGCAGAGGCCTACCTTGCTGCGGAAGCTTATTTGGACTTTGCGGAGGATCAGGATAGGAAAGGCGGAGAGAAAGAAATCGGAAATAATGGATATGACTATTAGATTTAAGTGGTAGGTACCAAAACCATAGGCAGAGTTTACTTACTTGCTTGGGAGATAATAATCCTCTCTAATTGACCTTTAGAGAAACACTTGCCGGGTTGCTGATTATTCCAGGCTTTGTCTAGGTGTGGTGTACACTGAAATATCCACACAAGGCTTAGAATAACATTACTCACTACCAAGAGTACTATAGCCGCTTGCAGAGGCCGAATAAAGTTCTTGGTAATAGTAATACGCAGTAGAAATAGACAAATGGAAATTTTTGTGAACGTAAGCGTGGCAAATGTCTTATAGAACATTTAGCATTTCGGAACCCAGTACGAGTAATACTGTTTGCCTTACCTGAAGCCATTCTCCGTATGCGTACTTTGAGAATTCTCGAAATTGATGCGGGGTCAGGTAGTACGCGGGTCTACCAAACCCATACGAGAGTTGAACGACGACTAGTGCTGTCCCAATCGGATGTCCAAGCTTCAAGTATTTAGCGCTCTGTTTTAGAGATGAAGAAAAGGGACCCGTACGCATGCAAACACAATACACCAATCGTCCCAACCAACCCTTTTCACTATCCATATTCGGGTTGCGAACCGTAGAGTAACAAGTACAATACATAGTACAGTCACTAGGATAGTTGTAGCCAACAGGCCAGCTGAAGCATTCTTATCGCCAAAGGGCGGAGGTGTTGTGGGCTGCGAAACCATGATCAAGCTTGTTAATTGTAAGGGGAAGAACGGGCTGAGAACGGATGACTTCAATGACGAGAACGAATATGGGTGATGGGTGGCGTTGAAACAAACAGAGCAAAAGTCAGCGTTGGAAACTTGCAAGAAGAGGGACTGACAGGACAAGAAGCGGAACTGGTAGAAGAAGAAGAAAGGGCAAGGCTGTCCACTATCGGCAGGCTATCCTTTCGCCCATTCTCACCTCCAGCCCAGAATTCTTGAACGATGAGGCAGAGATCGGCAACTTGGGTTCCCCATGAGTAGGATCTGACTCAGCGCATTGCCATCTTTCAGTACGACTTGCATGAGGCACGGAGGTGATCCCAGAGATGAAACGACAAGCAGGATCGCAGATACTTACTGCTTTTGCTGCGAATTCGACGCTGATGGTGGGGTATTCGTCAACTTTTGCCCTAAATAACGAAGGTCGCAAGGCTTCAAGAGGCACAGTTGCGCAGGACGCCCTATTAGAACATCTTTCGACAATCCTATATCTGCGCTGATGAGTCAAGTGGCTTGGCGCATTATCAACTCGGATAGTGCACTGCGTGGAAGTGTGGCGCGGGCCATTTCCACTGCATACGGCGCAGCGGTCCGTAGCGACCCAGTACGTAGTAGTATCGGAGATCAGTGCTGCAGACCTCGTATGTGGATGGATGTTCGTAGAGGTACAACGATACACCTCATGACGACGGAGCTTGGGAAAGTTTCGGTCATGGCTTGCACCGCATTGTGCCCCTCTTCCATGACCCAAAACGGAAGTGCATAGCTGTGCCGTACCTGACAACGGAAATAGAACCGGCAGCCAGTCGAAGTAAGCCCCGGGCAACAGCATGAAAACATACCGTCGGCAAGGCCAACTATTGGTAGAGCAGGAATGAGGGGTGCATGAAGTGCTGGCCCACACAGTTCCGCCGTCATGATTCGTACGGATGATTCTCGCCACTTGGTTTGTGTAGTTAGTGCTAGATCGGATGGAGGCGACCCGACTACTTGCATGGTGGTGTGGTGGTCCATGTCATGAAGTGATCCTTCCTCTATGGCTCTACCCGGATTTACCGTGACAAGGGCCCCACAAAGACTCCCTAAGTCTTTGAGTCTGTCAGTGAACAATCCCTCTTTTCGAAGCCTGCAAGGCGCTGAATTCGGTGCCATCGACAAGCCTGTTTGGCTTCCTGACGACAAGGACTTGGGAAACCAGCCCCCATGCAATTCGTATGCAACATTGAGTGCTCCCACCTGGCATAGGAATTCAGTCGCGGAGCTCTCGTTCTTCCTAGATGTCACTGTGCACAATATCCACCATCGATAGGCAGTGCCACTCCAGTTATATAGGCGGCATCGTCGCTGGCAAGATACACGTAACCTTTTGCAACATCCTCTGCAGCACCCCATTCATCGCCCCACGGTGTGAGGGCCGAAATGGCTGTCCTCATTTCTCGATCCTGGTATTGATCTTGTGTCATTGGGGTACGAAGATCTGTAGATTTCGAATAGAATGACTTGTCAGCAGAAGAAAAGAGGCTGAGCGTGATAAGGGTATAACAGCTTGGAGAACGAAATGTCCGGGAATGGGAAACTTACGTCCTGGACATATACAATTACAGTGAACCTTGAATTTTGCGTACTCCACTGCGATCTGCTTCGTTAGAAGAGTTACCGCTCCTTTTGATGCGCAGTAGGCAGCTGCAAGAAGCAATGTTAGTAGAGGCCTAAGCGACTTGACCTGTTGAACATACCTCCATATTTAGCTTGTCCTACTAGCCCCATAATACTCGCGGTATTAACTATCCAGCCTCTATGACCGCTCGTATGGGGTGTCTGGTCCATGAATTGGGCACAGGCATACTTGCATCCCAGGAAAACACTGCGGCTGTTGATACTCATAACATCATCCCACGTCTCTTCGGTCATCTCATGCACCATTCCATGATTCTCGGTTCCTCCTATGCCGGCGTTGTTGACCATACTATATCCTTGAAAGACTCTAATTAGCTATCCTCCAATCTCAGATAGTTGCCACACAGCTTTCGAGCATCCAAAGAAACTTACACATCCAATCTTCCTCCCACTTCCACCGCTGCCCGAACCAAGGCCTCCACTTCTGTACCAACCGTAACGTTCGTCTTTACGAAAATCCCTTTGTCCTTACCGTACCGTTGACATATCACTTCTTCTGTTGGCGTCCCAGCTTCTTCGGCCATGAATTCCGATTTCGGTGTAGGCTTCAAGTCTGCGCAGACGACGAGGCGGGTGCCCTGGGCTGCGAAAGCGAGGGCGACTGCACGACCAAGGCCAGAAGACGAACCGGTGACGATGCACACTTTGTCATTCAGCCGTGTGCCTGTAGAGAAGGTAGGAGTAAAGGTAGCCATGGTACACTGCAGACAGCTTGGTAGTTTTAAGACACGTCAATACGTCTTTGAAGTCGAATGTTGACCTCCTGGGAGAAGACCAAGGACGAACCGGTGGTATGGCTATACAGCATGTCAGGTGGGGGCAGTGGAATCGAGCTCTCAGCTCTCGGCCATTCCCTTTGATAGTAATCGCTCCATACTACCCCGCCGAATCGACTTGCCGCCACCACTGTGTTAATGCAAGGCAACCTGCAAGCACCTGTGACGCCGGCTTGGGGCGCAACCCTTGGATGAGGGCTAGAACTAAGATAACGCTAGCGCGGTCCGGGACTTTGGGCGCCGAGGGCTGACTTTTGTGGGCCCCGAGTAAGGTAAGTTCTGATATCGTCTCTACTTGGCATGAGCCAGCATCTTTTCTTCTATACGGTTTCAGCTACGTTAGCAGAGGGGCATATCTCAATGCCTTGGTTGGTCACATCGAGCGGGACTGTGCAACGGCAGGGCATGATTTTGAGGCGCCAGCTGGTCTGGCCAATCGTAGCTGAAATCCGATATGCGTAAAAGGCAAACACTAAGCACACCATCAGCGTGATTTACTTGAAGACCCGAGCGGTCAGCTGATTCAATAATTGAAGTGTATGGAGGTAAAAGTCAATGAATCTGAAGATGCGGACAGTCGTCCCCTTCCCTAAGTTCCCCTAGGTACTATGATAGCCACATTGCGGGGCGGGTTGCAACGTACATCTTCCTACATAACCCTCGCCCACCATGTCTAATTCCTCTCCTTGAAAGGCTGATAGTACGCATGCATACCGCTCCTGAGATGGTACTCCTACGGTTACTATAATAGTGCGTTGTTGATGTCATGCTTGTCAGCTCGATGGCTTGTCATGGCTCGAGAAAGCCAATGCTTTGCGAGGGTGTGGGCTTCCTCTTTATGAGCCAGCTGTTTGCTCTTGTGCTGGTCATCTCCGCAATACAAGAGCCATTACACGCTAGGGACAAGTCGCCTTTCAACACCGACTTTGATCATCTTGCTTCCAGGCTGCTGGACGATTGGCACACGCCGGGCATCGCGATTGCGGTAATTGATGGCAATCGTAGTTTCTGCAAAGTAAGCAGCATACGAACTATTGTGTTTGCAGATATTAGCACCACCGATATGAAAGAGAAGAAATCGGAATTCATGGTACATCAGACTGGCTAATGATTATCAGGGATATGGCTTTGAAAGACTTCCAGATATTTCCGTCACACCTTTGACGCTTTTCTATACGGCCTCGACCACCAAATCCTTTACAGCAGCTGCCGTGTCCCTTCTTGTCGATGATACAGCGAACAGCAGTACTCCCCTGACATGGCAGACTCCAATTGTCGATCATCTTCACGAGGACTTCGTGATGAAGGACGAATACATGACCACCCATGTCACCCTCGAAGATGCAGCGTCCCATCGCACAGGCCAGCCGGGCTATGATTTGCCATGGGCTGTCACCAACGACTCCTTGCGCGATGTCGTCCGCAAGTTCCGTTATCTTTCACCGACTGCCGAGATCAGGACGAAATGGCAGTACTGCAACATGATGTTCATCGCGATATCCTATCTCGTAGAGAAAGTCACTGGCTTGTGGCTCGGCGAGTTCCTCCGCACCCGCATCTACGAGCCTTTGAATATGACTACCACATTCTTCGCCCTTTCTGATGCCAGAGCTGCGGTTGCTGCTGGTCGCGTGTCTTTAGCGCAAGGCTATGCATGGAACAATCTGACCAGGTCTTACATTTCCCTTCCGTACATGGATAAGCCCGTCGTTTCTGGCGCTGGTGCCACGATCTCTACCGTTCTCGACTATGTGAAATGGTTACGCTGCCTCATGACAATGGCACCCCCTCTTTCAACAGCTGGACATACAGCGATACGTCAGCCACGTATAACGGCTCCGCCAAATATTGAAGGAACAGGCTTTGCAGATTATGATTTCTACGCTTTAGGCTTGCAAGTCAGCTTCTACCGAGGCGAGCTTATGATATGGCATACGGGCGCTCTCCCCGGATTCGGAACGATTATGGCCTTCTTGCCGGAAAAACAATGGGGCGTTGTGTCTATGGCCAACACCTTCGAAGGAGGCTCTGTCGTGAATGAGATTTTAGCATTCGGATTATTGGATGATATGCTGGGAATTCCAGCTTCGGAACGATATGACTGGGGAAAGAGGGCTGAAGAAGTCCTCGCTAACGCGTCTTTCGTCCTCAACCATGCACGTGAGATCGTCTATCCAGAGGCTCCTAGATCACCAGTGCCGCATGCTCTGCCACTGCAAGAATACGCGGGCTTTTACAGCCATGCCGCCTATCCGTCACTCAATCTGACCTTGAACAGCGCATATGCAGACGCGGAGAGCGACTGGAACAGCACAGCAATGCCGTATCTCCAGACTCGCTCCTACCATCACTTCGACTCGATGTACTTTTCGTTAGAACATGTAAGCGGCGAGTACTTCTTAGCTCATATCCGTCGCCACATGGATGAGACACCCCAACCGGGGAATTATGATCCTTGGATGGACAAGGTCGTCAAAGCTGAGTTCAGACTAGGTGTAGACGGAAGAGTGAAAGAGATGGGCATTGAGATTGACCCACAGCTGGGTGAGATCAAGATTTGGTGGCAGAAGCAGGCATGACATATTGTAAAGAGGTGTCGGGTGCCCGTCGCAGCGGCTTATCGCAATCACTTGCTTTAGGAAACGACCAAACCCGTCCAAGGCCCGGACCCACGTCTTCTTCAACGTTTGAAACACTCCTCTGTTCGACAAAGTGTGCACAAGATAGGTTATGTATGAATGAAACTACCCAAGAGATCAGCACGATTATCGACATCTCTGAGTCCAGCCGATGTTCCCCCTTAGCCAAAACGCATATCCTAGAAAGGTAATACCAGTAGCAGCTCCAACACTGAGCTCATCTGTTGGAAAATCCCTATCTATTACATGATTCCCCAAAGCAATAGCATATCAGTCTTCTCAGAAAGACGTTAAGAAATTATACTTACATCTCTACCCTCGCGACATAGCTACTACTACTAAGCGAAAACAATCATCTCATCTCTAAATATTCTTTTAGAAAGATGTTATATGAAGCAAGAAAACCACAGTCCTTCAACCCTATCATGAACGATTGATTAAGATCCCCCAGTACATTTCACTCTGCCAGAAACCCCCAGCCTCACCTCTCCAATCCCTCCACTGCATTCTCTATCCCTCTACACAACGTCTCTGCTCCCATCCCCCAACATCATCTGCGGTCCCAGAACGATACACCTCGGGTTCCGCATCATTCTGAATCCCCAGTGTCCCCCCAAAGACACATCTCTACTCCCCCAAGCATAAACCTTCACACCTCCACCCCACATAAACCTATCCCATCCTCCGATGGCCGCTCTAAAGCACAATCCCCTACCACCTACATGCATCCCCGAAAATCCCCGATCATCCCCCTCCTACCCTCCCTAAAAAGCCATATAGTATGTAAGAATCCCATCGTCGCTGATCGCTAATAGAATACTTGACCACTCAATATCAAGCCTCTAATATACCACAAACCACTGCGCACGATCTTTATGAGTATTAAGATTGACTACAAGTACTAAGTTATGATACCATTATAGGTCAAGGGATGGATGTATATTATAGAACACTTAGGAGGATTTGATGCGGTGGGAGGGTGAGAGGGTGAGAGGATTGATGGGGGGGGAAGGTGAGAGGGTGAATGGGGTGGGGGGGAGGTGGTGTGGTGGATTAGGAAGATAATTCCTAGGCACGGAGAGAGGAGGGGGGGGGATGAAGGTATGATAGAGTGGAGTGTGAGGGGTTTGGGGTGAGGGCTAGAAGGTATGGTGGGGAGGGAATGTGAGGTAGGTAGCGGTATACGGCTTATAGTATCATAGTTGATGTTCAGGTACTAACAACATAATTTCCAGTCGAGATATCGTAGTGGCAGGCCATGTGCATGGTAATGTGAGAGCCGGATGTCATTTCCTGACAACGCGATTTCGGCCGTAGGAGATATTATCATTCATTCTGTTTTTGGAATATAGGAGGTGGATGATGGGGATCAGGTTACGTGGTTAACCGTCATATAAGGTTTAGAGAATGGTAGAGATACCATCATTTTCCGGGAAGAGATTCACGACTTCCACACGTACTGTTGTATCTCTCAAAAATACCACACTCGTCTCGGGTGTGATAGGCCCTAGTCCGGCCCCTGAGGTCACTCGCTAGCAGCCCCCATCCCAGCCTGATATGTAGGACTTCGCCCCAGGCTACCAAGGGAGCGCCAAGTGTCCTAGGATCCAGGTGAAGGATGCCCTGAAAAGTTGTCCAAGTCTCTACCTAAAATCTCAATATTCATCATCGACTGCGACGTGCGGGGGATATACCTTAGGCGGCGCCCAACACCGTGAATGGATGAAGATGCTGCTGGGGAAGATCTTTGGAAGCTGCGCATAAAGTTATTATGGGATTCATACTAGACACGACAATAGGGTCATGGACTGGCTATGGGGTCGGCTGTGTAGCTGGCCTCGAGGCTAATCTTGACGCCGATCTGCGGGTGCGGTGTTGTTGATATATGTGTTTGGTAACTTTGAAAAGTGTGGTTCTTTATGGAATCGATTTGCCGCAACATGTCCCTAGCGATATCAAACTGTCACTTCACATGCTTAGCCATGGGTGGCCAAGCAGCTGTTTTGCTGTCTGTCTCTTCTCCGGTACCCACTGCAACATCTTCCTCATGAAATCCAAAAACAAAGCCTTATTCTCTCCTCTCAGCTGTTCTTCGGAGTCCTCTAAGGAGTCACTTGGTATCTCAATGGCGCCTTTCCAGTTACCAGTATTATCGAAGTACTCCCACGATGTCTCAGTACGCTGAAGATAGTCCAGCGGAGGCAGTCCCAGCACGGCAACCATTTCAGCCAGGTGGTACAGGCTTGAGCCTTCGCCGTTGCCATCCTGAGCATTGAACAGGTGCTTATTCTCGAAAATGTCCCAGATCTATTAATGGAGGCCGGTTAGAATGGGACGAATATGTTGCGCAAGGGAACACTAAACGGTTGCATTGGAAACACTCACCATGACCCCGACGTTCCATATATCAACACTGTAGGTCCACGGGATATCAAGTATGATCTCCGGTGCTCGATAGACGTACGGTTGGATATCATCGGTGTACGTCATCTTCTCAAAGCGGGCTTCGCCAAAGTCGCAAAGTACTGGGCGACCGGACTTTTTGGGCCGCTGAAGCCCCCGAGACTCATAGATCACCCGATCTCCATCGATTTTGCGAGGACTTGGGGTGTTTAACTCGGCCACTTCAAATTCTTTAAGGATTGAGTCCTCTTCGATCCTGAGATGAACGTTTCTCCCTTGCAAATCTGGCAGACACTGAGTTAGCACGGTTCCAGCAGAGCACGGCTGGATTGAAGGCCAAAATGCTGAATACCTGCGTGAATCATCTTGGCATCCGTGTGCAAGAAGTCGAGAGCTTGCAGCAAATGAATTAGGAAGACTTTAAGAAGATTCTCGGGTATCTTTCGTCCAGGGCTCAGCTGCCTCAGCGTCTCGATGCTCATGCCAAGAGGCTCATGGACCAGGCACTGATGTTCACCAGCTGGGCCCGTAGCTTTGAAAGAATCAAGAAGCTCCCGAACCAGTAACGCGCCTGGATTGCTCGTCGTAATCGTGTCGAGATGAGTGTAGGCGGCAAGCTCGCGGCGAATCGCTGGAGAATCCTGCTCACATACTTTCAAAGTAACGTATCTGTGCCCTCTAGTATTGACACTTAGTGGTGTGCGAGCCTGATGGTGTCGCCGTACCCACCTGAGATCGCGACAAAGCCATGCAGTCGAGCGCGAACCATATCCGAGTTTGCCCAATACTTGGTACCGCGATTGGAAGACCTCACTAATACGAACAGGGTAGAAAAGGCCCGGTTTGTACCACTCCCAATTCTCCTCCTCCAATTTCTCAACATCGCTGATCACCTTGAAGCCGCTCTTCGGAAAGTTCCGCGGGGGCGAAGCCGAACGCGTAACCACATTTCTCATCCAGCGACCCAGATTAGCCATAATGAGGAGGACATGAGATATTCTTCAATGGGCTCATACATAGATTAGTGAATGAAGGAATGTCCGCACAGATTGTTGGCTGAATTGTTGAAATCCTGGAAGGAACCTGCGATTAGAAGTGAGAAAGATAATTCGGACGCTAAACTCCATTTGTCAGACCCTTGGCGTCCGAATGAGCGAGATATCTCTGTCTTTACGGATCTTGACACCCACTAAAAGTCTTGAATTGGCGCTAAGTCTGCGGGGATCAGGCCGCGTAAGAGTTTAGACTTGCTCCCAGGGGTCTACGTAGACCTGGGCTTGGTATACGAGCTAGCTGTCCTACCAAGCCGTCAAAACATTGGTCTCCTCCCGTTAGCGCCAACTCAAGACTTTTGGTGTCAATCTCCATACACCCAACTACTTCCGTATCTTTCCGATGGTGCTCTTGATGGACTAGGCTTGCTCCACCCTAATCATCCTCGTAGGCCTACTTCGCTTATATTCAATACTCTCCAACATCATCACAACTACATTCTACTTCCCTCGCTATGATCGATTGCCTGCTTGCTCTGTAAATGCTCACCATACGCGGGAAATGATGTGGATGAGCAAATATGCAGGTCAGCATCCTCGTCGTTCGAATCTTACCAATGGTGCAGAGCTTGGGATTTTGCTTCTCCAGATCCCTGGGGGCTAGAGGGGCCACCTACTTCTAGTGCGTGCCTCCATCGGCTATACATATGCAGACAGCTTACCTATGCATATGTGGTAAGCTTAGTCAACGCTAGGTTTGGGAGTCCTGTGATTGCTTTTTCTTAAAAAGAAAAATTCGGTCAAGCTGATGCCTTCGCCGCTTTCTAGGCGCTCCTATTCATATTCCCATTTTCTATATACATATATAGCCCATCTCTGGCGCCCTCCAAGAAAATTGTCAAGTCTCCGTCAAAGTCCTCCGCTTCTCAAGAAATCTGTCAGCTTAATCAATCGCCTCAAGATTCCCCTCACGATGAGCCAAATATTCAAACGTCTCATCTCCTACGTCGGCAAGGTGAAGCTCGAACAACTCCCCAAAGAATGGCAAAAGCCCGTGGATGATGTGCTGACAGCTGCTGAGCAAGCTGTAAGTTTCACCTCCTCGATTGTGCCCTCATTGCGAGAATCGTTAATCTAACAGACACCTTTTACCAGAATCCAGCCATCAAGAAAGCGGAGATCAAGTATACCTTACCAGCCAAACGATAGATCATTGATTGTACTGACTTACATCGCAGGGGAGCTAACCCACATAAATCCCACACAGATCCCAATGATCCACTAGACGTGATTTCAGTCCGTCTGCTGAAGGAAAGCGGCTCGCGCGTGGAATCAATCCATATACACCAAGATAGTACTAGCAAGCGCAAATAAAGGCAGCATTACCCACTATGGAGTCCCTCCACCATCAGGATTCGCGAAGGGTGTAGCGTGCAGGCTGTCTGGTTTTGGGGAGCGTAATGGGTACATTACTGCTATATAGCATAGAAAAAAGCTACGAATAGCTCGCAGTTCATGTTCTGGAGGGAATTGCCAAAGGCGAAGTTCTCATGCTATAGTGGAAATAGATAAATATCGCCCAACTATCAATTGATTTTTGTCCAATTTCCATCGATTCGTTCAACCAGTGAGTCGCTAATCGATCAAATGAACGCATATAGTGTACATAGTATACATGTTACGGTGTCCCAAGAAACCCCCTTCGTCTGAAGTTGGATCCTTGGCTTTCAGATTTTCTACCTCACAATCCGTCTATCCTATCTTCTAGAGAGCTGTCAACAAGCTATTAACGAGCTCCACCAAGCCAACCCGTGGGCCGCTGGGCCCCACGTCCTGCCTTATCAAATCCCCGTTGGCAATGTCTCGATCCCTGGTCTCGTCCCAACCTCGCTAAATCACCATGTGTTAGGCTATATTAGCCGAACCGTATATAGTAGATACCTTACCAAGAAACCTCGCCTCGAACCCCAATCCACGCCGAGCCCTTACCTTACCACGTCGTTGACAGGAAAATCCGGACACTAGAGAACCCTACCTAGCGTCCGGATGTTCCGGTCAACGACATGCTTACCAAGCCTTCGCTTATCCCAAGTCAGGTCATATTAGCCTTGCACTCCTCTATTTACTCTTGTTCCTACTAGGTCTCATAACGACCTGGGAGTCACCCAGCCATCCAATTCAACTAGATCTAGGATAGATCTAGGAGTCACCTCACCGCCAATCCTTATTACTCTGGGCCAGGCTGAATCAGCCTAGTACTCTAGATACCCTTCCAACAAATCAGATCAAATTAATTCCTGGGAGTCCTCTTCTCGCTAAGTCTCCGCCTTCCGTCTAACATTGACCTGAGAGTTGCCTTCGGGAACCTCGTCCCTCGGCATCCGCTCCTACGTCCTTGCCTTCGTCCACCTTGTTCTTGCGTCGTCTCGCCTTGCCCATCACCGCTTCACAGGAGTTCAGCCTTTGGCGGGGGGGCTACTATCACGGTGTAACATCAGCCAATGTCAGGCTATGTTAGCCTAACAGGTCTATTACCGAGAAATCCCTTTCGTCTAACGTTAGACATGCTTTCCTAGTTAGATTGGATCCTTAGCGTTCGGGTTTTCTGCCTCGCAATGCTTCCATCCTATTTTTCCTTCTTCGTCTTTCGTCTTGTATGCTAGACCTGACCCTACCAATCATAATGATGCGTTGAGTAGCCTTGCCCGGCTGTTGAGCAGTCATCCAGACCTCGTTCCTCGAAAATGCAGATGAACCCCTGAGTGGGAGAGCAGGCCTCGCTCTCGAGAGAATCCTTCCTCTAATAGATCGATTATGTCGTCTTCCAGTTCCATAGCGCTCTCATCGCTGATATCCCACCAGCTATTAGTTGCCTCCTGTGCGCACTTCGATGATCGATGATCGATGGCTGACATAGATACACAGGCTCTGCTCGCTCCACTCCAACCTGGTGCCGTGCTTATGTAGCACATATCTCATTTCTGAGAAGGCCCGTTCGGTTGGAAATGAATTAGCTAGTGTCGAGAAAATTCCCATGGCGAACGTAACTAACTTCGGGGTACGGGATCGATCATGTCGCCACCAAAGCCGAGGGGAAGCTGTAAGCTGGCTGCTCCATATATCCCCGCTGACTTGCACATTAAAGGCGAACTCCTTGGACGAGAAGGCATAGAACTCTCGAACTACAAGCGCACGAAGATCGTCATTCTCCTGGAGATCAACGTACTATGTAATTTCCGTACGAAGTCGAGCACTAATTGGCCTTTTTGTGGTGTCATGATTGAGCCTGCGTTCGTTGTATCGAGGTAAAAAGCCATCCATTGGACTGCTGACGTCTATTGCTCATAGGGCTGGCCCCAAATGCCGGAAGGGTGAGCGACCGGCTCGAGTTCTAGAGAGCGACCACTCACGTACAGGCGGGTGGGTCCTGCTTTGATATGGGGCCCTCGATTGGTGACCATTCCGATATGAGAGGAGTCGGATTCCGGCATCTTTTGAGCTTCATGAAGAGGTGTGAGTAATTCCTCCAGATCGTTGATGCCGGCCGAGAATTGCAAAAGCAGGATAATATTGATCTTATTATGTGTAGAGCTTACCTGCGCGGCTAGAAGCGGAAGGGAAAGGGGGGAAGGAATGCTTCGTGATCGTTTCTAAAATGGTAGAAAGCCTTTCAATCATATGTCGAAAATGCAACGTCGGCAAACAAACAAGCCATTTCTCCTCGGACTGCTCCAGCAAGTGCCGCGAATGCAGCTCGGAGGATTCGTAATCCCAGGCTCCCGTGGAAACCTTTATCGGTCTCGCACCCAAGACTTGCGTGCATGCAGCTCAGGCAGCGGCAACAGTTAACAGCCATTAGTCTTGCAACAGTGATCGCTAGCGGCCTTCGACCATGACTTTAGCCAATCATGTTTGTGAAATTTGGGATTGATACATCTTGTCATCGTCTGATAGTAGAAAAGTCCGAAGAGTGGGACTGCTGAAATATAGTCATATAAACGCGAGTATTGATCTGAACGGTGATCCAAACAGATGATTGGCGAGATACATGGACAGAACGGTAAGATCGGCAAATATCAAAGCATGCTAATACGTTATGAAGCACAACAGGATATGTCTTCAAATAACAATAGGCCCACAATGCCATCGTTCAGACCGGCAAGTACGCTTACCTAACTATTACTCCCGCCGAGCATGAAACTCTTAGTAGTCTCATTCGCACCCGTACAACCCATCCCCTTCAAGTCGGAACCCTGCCAGACATAACTAGCGGCCCCGTTAACATTCTTGCAATTTACATCGGTGAAAAACGTGACCTCGGTGACTTGGTCCCATTCCGAACCGTAGTTGATGCCGATATACGATGTCCCCTTCACTGGGCTCCACTTATAGCACTGCCCTGTGACATGGTTGCTGGCGGTTATATCACCCGGAGCGACTGGGCCGGTGCACTGGGCATTTGAGAATGCGCCAATCCAGGGGTTTTTTGCGCGTTTGTCCAGTGTTTTGGTAGGGTCTAGGGTAGTGGTGGTGGTGGGGAGGGCGAGGGTGGTGGCGCTGAGCAGCGAGAGGACGATCGGGAGTGTGAGATGCATTGTCTTGCCTTGAATGTTGAAGACTTTATTGATGTGTTTATGTTGGCTCTTGAAAAGTAAGACGATGTTGTTTAATTTGGTAAGCGTGTTTTTGAAAATGCTGGCTTTTCATTTGCGGACTCGTACTTTAAAAGGTTACTCAGAGAATAACGGAGACAACTGTGGACAATGAGAGGGAGACGAAGCTGGCCTTGTCAATCGCGGATAAGGACTGTTGTTCTTTACGTTGAGCAGCGTCCTAAATGGATTATGAACAAAGCAACTACTACGCAGTAGGCGGACAACAAGCTAATTTGAAAGCAATGAGCACACCATGGCAAGTCTAATCATCATGCAGTGGGAAAAGCGAGATTTTGCACCACCGATGAAAACAATACAGTTTACGGAAGACAAAGACATCATTTAATGATCTGTCGGGGTACCTACGGTAAGGCACCACTAACGAGTAGTCACTTTTCATGCCAATGGTATCTTCGTTGAGCTTCCAAAGCTTCAAAGGGCGGCTTAGAAGAAAAGGGGACTTGCGGACATGATCACTTGAAAGAATCGCATGCCTGGAGTTACAGAGTAAACGTGGCTTGGATACAGAAAATGGTCAGAATATAAACCTTGATTGAACGTCCACACAGCAGAGCTGATGACTGCTGATTCTGAAGAGGAGGACACCGAATGGAAAGAGACCATAATCGAGCCTCTGAATGTAGGCAAAGTCGACTGGGTTCTTTGTCGCTGTCCAAACATCAATCCTTTGGAGGAGCTGATAGGCAGAAGGAGACCAGGAGTCCAAAGAGACGTCTGGAGACTTGAATTCTAAGCAGTCAACTCTATTAGCATAGTAACTTGCTAGACCCGCGGAGTAAGACCAGATTTCCCATTGAGTCAGTCAGTATCAAGGTAAGGTTATTATGCTCTTCGGTAGAAGAGACGAAAGGGGACTGCAGTGCCAAGACTTCTCAGCCCTACAGCTTTCCACTCAAGCATCTCAACTCGAAATTCCATCCACAAATAACTTCATACCGACCACGAACATGGGTATAGCCTTCGACTATGCACCCGAGAGGCCCCAACATATCGAAAACATCTTGAACGGCCTGGACAGATATAACCCAGAAACCACCACAATCTTCCAAGACTATGTCACCCAACAATGCGAAGACAGGACATACGACTGCTATGCGAACCTAGCACTCCTAAAACTGTAAGCCCGCCTTCTTATTTACTACAAGATTGCGAGGATCTACATGATGACCAAACAAACGTTTCCTATTACCTGACCGAGCCGTCGACACTATGAATCAGTCCTCAGCTCCTGAAGCCAAACTATTAGCTCTATCTGAACCACCCTCTCCCCCCTCCTCCCCACCACCTCCAACCTCCCCACCTATACTGACCAACCGCTACAAAACCCACAGATACCAATTCAACCCCCACCTAACCCGCGACGAACCCACAACCAACATCCTCGTCAAAGCCCTCACCGTCTTCCCCTCCCCCGACTTCTCCCTAATGCTCCACCTCCTCCCCCCCCACATCCTCTCCCCCCACCTCACACTGCCCAACCAAATCGGCGACTCCCCCCTCAGCGAAGCCGTGCAGAAACTCTCAGCGCTAAACACCCTTCTCGAATGCGCCAACTACCGCGGTTTCTGGTCAACGCTCGACAGCGACGACCTCTACGCGGATTTAGTGGCAGATGTCAACGGTTTCGAGGAGCTGATCCGGGTGAGGATTGCGGTGAATGTAGGGCAGGGGTGCAGGGAGGTGGAGAGGGGGGTTTTAGAGGGGTGGTTGAATCTGTCGGGGCGGGAATTTGAGACGTTTGTGGGGGAGATTTGTGGGTGG
>JAABUL010004989.1_pt1 | contig 17072 bp, 14 predicted proteins | sample 5559151 | NCBI WGS metagenome assembly JAABUL01 (sample SAMN10711876, study PRJNA513368) | rock metagenome | isolation source: Antarctica rocks | place: Antarctica: Victoria Land, Pudding Butte sud | reverse complement strand
CCTAGCGTCGGCTGAGGAACACACATATGTAGCCAGCTTCTTTCCTGTAGCTACCTTTCTTCCTTAGCATTTATCTTCTAGTTAAATGACACCCCTATCTGACTCGCTCTAGGCAGGCCCCTAACAATGTCAGTCAAGCGAAAAAGTGCTTCAGAATCATCAACTCGCTTTCTTTGTGACCTGACTGCTACTCTTAGAAATTCATTAAATTTCTTGTTAGATTCATCATATCATTGAACAAGCTGATCGTTTCTTTTAATTCAAGCTTTCAACATTGAAAATGAGCTTTCTATGAGATTATAGTCAGGCGAGTAGAATGACAATTTGACAAGATGCACTTCAAAGCTTTCACATAGCTCATCGAGCTCTGCTGATTGATGAATTCTAGCATTATTCATGATCATCATTGAACGTGATTCTATCTCTTCAGAATTGCATATAGAAAGCATCTGTGATTGCATGAAGTTCAGAAAGATCTTTTTTGTTATGAAGTCGTGATGCATCTTTCATGCAATGTATTCATCAATGAAAAACGCTGACAAAATGCTTCATCTCTTTGATTGTTTTAGACTTTGAGTGATGTGCAGAGATAGATCAATCGAGACTCAGTCATACTTTCGATCAGCTAACGAACAAGCATTAGCATGATTAGAAAGAGTAGAGAAGAAGAGAAAGTTGAGTCTATCTGTTCGCTCACAAGCAGCGCTTTCATCGAGAAAGACTAGCTGATCAGATGTTCAGCTCATAAGTCGTCGTTCTCATTCGCTGCGAAGCTTCTCATCGCGCTTAGCAGTGACTCTTTGAGCGACCTTTCTGCTGTATCTAGCTTGTTTGAGCAGCCTGCTGATCGTGCTTTGACTGATGACAATGTCAAACTCGTCGTACAGAAATCAGATCATGTCATTTTGATAGACGATGAGTCGTTGACTGAGGAAGTCAAGGAGCTTCTGAGCATGATACTTACTCAGAACCTTCGATCTACCAATCGTATCAAGCGCAGACGTCACATCGCTGAAATGAAGGTGTTTTTTACGCATACGATTGATCTGCTGCCTGGTAACATGAGTGGCTTTGTGTATGAACGTTGTGCTATCGCCACGGGCTAGGTGAAATTGAATCTCGTCTCTAAGGTCCTGGGTAAGAGCTTGGGGCATGGTAGGTAGGATTCAGGATTGCCCCCGTGTGAGGCTGAGGTTTGTATAGCTTCAAAAATGAAGCTTTGGGGTGTTTTGAGGGTGTGGGGATGATATCTAGGTATTTGCTCTATTTACACCAAATTTGAGGCTGATTTGTGGGTTTTCCCCGCCAAATTCGCTAAAACCCGAAAACTGAACCAGACTTTTGCATACAACGATATTTTGTCCACGGGCGTAGCCGAGACAGGTCAGTGTCGAGGATTTTCTCAATAATATAAGGGATCAAGGAGCTGGGTTCTGGAGGGTTGAAAAGATACGGAACAAATCTAGCTACTGAGGGGAAAATGTTGAAGCAATAGGAGCTGCAGTACAGTTGCAGTGCCATTACACTGCCCGCTAGCCTAGTTGGGGCTAGCGCCAATTGCGGAACGAAACATAAGTACCTTACCTTACGTAGATAGCCTTCTGTTGTAGAAAACACACCTTTAGACAATCATCAGATCTACACTTCATCAGAAAATCACCAAATATACACTGAAGCTGACTAACCCCGAAGGCTCCCGTCCTTCCCACATCGCCCTCTTCGTAGTGCGCCGGATTGTTAAGACAGCAATCTCACAGGGCTGGCAATTCCTCGAGTTTGACAATTCTCCTTCGAGCCTTGAATCGAAAGAACAGTCGGTGGCCCCTGCATGTTGATGCAAGCATTTAGATGAAGAAAACTTCAGTCAACTTCCTTGAAGTCTAGATTCCCAATTTTTTCAATAGGGAGCGCCTGACGGTGCAGTTAAGCTATTAAGATGTCGACGGTTTCCAGCGGCGGCGGCAATACTTCAGCTCTGATTGCCTACACAACGTTTGGGACGACTCATCAAAGTGCGTGCTCGACTTCAAGAAAAGAGTACGACTTCCTCGATTTCCTCGGGGTTGCCCAAAGCCTGAAGCTTGACTTTCTTCCGTTCACATGGCAGCCGGCATTGGACACAGTTGGCGAGGGCGGTACAGCTGAAATACATCAAGCACTAATCAGTGTCCAGCTGACGTTTGCTTTCAAACATCTGAGGCGTCCTCGGTCTGTGATAGAAGAGATCCGAAATTTGCAAGCACTTATTGCAGAAATATCAGTATTAGGTCATCCTGTAATCCAACGCCACCCGAACATTGCGAGCCTCGCAGGCATATGCTGGGACGTTGTTCTAGGCGGTGAGAAAGTTTGGCCAGTCCCAGTGTTTGAGAAGACTAAATGCGGGGATATGGCAAAATTTATGACCGAAGGCCCAGGCAAAGAGCTGGATTTCAGGGACAGACTTGATTTGCTTTATGATGTTGGTCTCGCAGTCAGAACCTTGCATGCTTATGGTATGCTTTCAGAGCAATCCTTATATTCGCATTACTAAAGCAAAAGGTGTCATTCACGGTGACATCAAGCCAAAGAACGTCTTGATATATTCTGAGACCGATGGGCGGTATAGAGCGAAAGTGATAGACTTTGGCTACTCGAGTCTCTTCATGAGAGATGGCGACACAATCACCATGCCTTATTCTGAGCTTTGGACGGCTCCAGAACAGCATCATCGAGAGATCCTGCCTATGCAGGCTAGAAGAATGGACGCGTACTCATTTGGCATGCTCTGTTTATGGCTTTTTTTCTATAATAGAAGTGAGGACCAAGACCGCAACTTCAAGAGGGATGTAGAAGACCCACAGAAGGAACCTTTAAGTCGGGCGTACGAGTTACTTGGTGCAGAGACGGAACTGGGAGATCGAAGAAGAAACGATATCCAGAACGTCTTCAGGCTGACGCTCGCGCAAGATTCAGCTGAGCGAACAGCAGAATTCACTGAAATATTGCAACTCTTATCATCAAATAGGTCAGGAAAAGTGCTTGGTTTATCAAGAAATACTAACCGCAGATAAATAGGGCGCTAAACTTGACACATCTAACCGACGAGATACCTATACCTCAGGGGGATTTTCAAGTATGTTTCACATGTGACATTGACCGAGTCAGCTACATTACAGGCAACCTAGTAACCGTATCCAGGTCATTCCATCATCGTACCAGCTCATCAGAGCTCACTACGGTGTACGTGGTTATATCGTAAAATGCCTGCGAGAAAGGAACGAACGACGTTCTATTAGTCAATCGCAGGCTTTGGACCTAGCTCTCTGTTATGAACTTGGCTTTGGTGTCAAAAGAGATGTAACCAAACGCAAAACATTGCTCAAAGAAAACAATACATCAACGAAAAACCTCAAGGATCTGATAAAGCGCTTGAAAGGAAACCCTGATCATTCAACGTTTCAGAAGAGCAGTCTTAGAAGACTCTCCAAGGATGGTTATCTTCCCATATTTGATTTTGGTCGGCAATACCGTGAAGAGCAGCGCCTGCATGAAGCTGAGTCACATTATCAAAATGAAATGAAAACTCTGGGATCCTCCCTCGGGCATAGTCATCCCCTTGTTCAACAAGTAAGGCTACAGTTGTGTTTACTTATGAGAAGCGAAGGACGACGGACAGATGCAGAGAAATTGCAGCTTCAAATGATAAAACTTGACCAGAGAATAGCATTGGAAAGTCCTCTGACAGGAATTTTTGCTACATTCTTGGCGGATTTATATGGACACCAAGGGCAATTAAAAGAGGTTGAGAGGCTGCAAATGCATTTGATGGAAAGGGACAGGAGGCGTTTAGGTGTGGCGCATCCACTCACGTTGGTCAGTATGGCCAATCTGGCATCAACATACAGCAAGCAAGGGGAGTGGGAGAAAGCCGAGGACCTACAAGTGCAGATTGTAGAGATGCAAAGGAAGGCTCCGTTAAATAAGGAGCTTCCTCAGACCTTGGAAAACATGTCCGCTTTAGCATCCACTTACAAGAGTCAACGGCGGTGGAAAGAAGCTGAAGACCTGGAGAAGCAAGTCATAGAAATGAGAAGGAAAGCGCTTGGCATAGATCATCCAACAATACTCGCTGATATGGCCAACTTGGCCAAGATATATATCGATCAGGGACGGTGGCAAGAAGCCGAAAAGCTGGAAAGACAAGGCATGGAAATAAGCAAGAAGGTGTTAGGTGTTCAAGACGCCAACACAATAAACTTTATGGCCAATCTAGCTCGGGTATATAATAAACAAGAACGATGGGAAGAAGCTAAGCAATTAAGAATGCAGGTCATAGAAACGAGGAAGAGAGTGCTAGGCCCGGAGCATCCAGACACACTGTCTGGCATGGCCAACCTAGCAATGACGTATGCCCTCCAAGGGCAGAACGAAGAGGCCGAGCAACTAAGAGTGCGAGTCATGGACTCGAGAACGAAGGTGCTGGGCGCGGAACATCCAGCCACACTAACCAGCATGGCCAGTTTGGCATCAACATACATGCTCCAAAGGCGGTGGGAAGATGCCGAACGACTGCAAGTGCGGGTCATGAACTCGAGGAAGAGGGTATTAGGTGCAGATCATCCAGATACAATGACCAGCATAGCTAGCTTAGCATCGGCATACGAGGTTCGAGAGGCCTGGGAAAAGGCAGAGGAGCTAACGCTCCAGCTGCTAGAGACCAGGAAAAAGGTTCATGGCGCCCAACACCGGGATACGTTGGAGAGTGTAGACAATCTGATTTCCATACGCAAGAAGCAAGGACAGCGAGAGGAGGCCGAGGCGCTGAACCTGCGAGAGATGCAGACAAGGAATCCGGTTATTCCGATTGAGGATAGCAGCTGAATATAGGCGATCGGGTCGGGGACACGTGAAGGGAGTGAGCAAAGTGTACAAAAGGGGAGATTGACAAAGAAAGCAGACAGCCCTGCGCAACGCTATCACGCGCTCTTCTCGATATAAATACTGGTCAAAACCGTGTTCATTCGAAATCCACATTCTTTCACAAAAAACCAGGATTGTCCACCAGAAAACTAACGGGAACCCCCCCAGCTTCAACCAACCAAACAACCCCACCCCTCGATCCCAACAAGGCGAAGATTCCCACACCCAAAAGAGACAAATTGTTCGCTCAAACAACACAACAACGGGCAGACCAAAACTCATTCACGAAATGATCGCTTTTCTGGCAAAAAAGTAAAGCAAAAAGCTGGGGACTGACTGTGCTACAAGAGAATCCAGTAGGAAGTGGCCAGGGGCTTAAGTTTGTTTTGAAAAAATGGAAAGACAGCAGCTTAATGCCGAAAGGCTAGAGCGCTTGTTTTATGTAGGCTCCTACTGTACCGCGCGCCCCCTGCACTGCGCGATAGTGCTGCCTCTTGCTCCCCCCATACTCCCCCATACTTCCTCAGTGCTCCCCCCCGTGCTCCCCCCCGTGCTCCTCCACAAGCGACTACTGTATGCTCCCTTTCCCGCACCACAAAAACTGTAATCACCAATCCCCAAGTCCGAGATGTATACAATATATATATATATATATCCACAATTTCCCTAGCGCGACAAGTGATTCTCCAGCCAGACCGAAGCGTCCCGCCGCTTCGCTCTCGCGCCAACGCCCCGTTCCGTGTCCCCTTTTTGCTCTGTCTTCTTTGCTCTCTCTTGGTATGCTTCCTGTGCTTCCCACACCTGCCTGCTCCCTCTATGCTCTCGTATGCTTCCTACCTCTCTCTATGCTCCCTTGCAGAGACTCACTCTCCCCTCTTCGTTTGTTCAACCTTGGTTAAATTTTTCGCAAAACGATGCGGCGGCACCTGACGCGAGGAAGTCTTACTACATATATATGTACAGTAAGTAGTAGGTAGGCATGATGCGCCCGCCCCTCGTTGATGCGATTGAGAGTGATTTTCCAAAGTGTGGCGAGAAGAAGGAGGAAGGGAGAGGGGGAGGTCCGGTTTTTGGGGGGGGGACGGGTTTTCATCGTTGAATGTACTGTAGCTGATGTTTGGTGGGGTAAGGAGCGATGAATGGGATAGGGGCGCGTTTCTGGCAAGGCGTCATTAGACTGACTGAGTACTGGATAGGGTCGAGGGCTTGGGATAGGATATTGATGTCTTGCTTTATATAGTATCTCCAAAGAACCATAATTTGTTTTTCAGCTTGAGGACCCAACGAAGCTGCCCCTGAAGTATATATCTCAGAAAAACCTCGTTGAAGTTTTCATTCGATTCCGCCGTTGGTGAGCAGCGCGGGGCCGTCCGTGTATCTTCCAACAAGCAGCCAGCGGACGATTCCCGGGAAATGTTTTGCGGCACGAAGCGCACTGAAACTCCGTCCATGCTCGTTGCAATAAAGCATCTTGGCGCCTTTCCGTGCCAGCAGCTTGACGGCTTGAAGCCGGCCCGTAGCACAGGCGCCCATCAGGGGAGTGCCGTAGTCGCCGCCTTCAGTCTCCAGCTCGGCGCCTGCATCGAGCAATAGGCTGATCATGGTACTCTGCAGGGACATAATAGTCCGTGTACAAGCGAAATAGAGTGGGGTGTTTCCAAAAATGGAGCGATGGGAGAAAAGCGTGGGTAGGAGCTCTTGAGGTACCCTCCTGAGCAACATTCTCATCACAGCTGCTGTCATGCTTGGGTTCTCCACCGCAGCTGTCAAGATATTGCTTTTGCCAGGGCAGTAAGCTCCAGGGCTGGGCGCTATGTTGAGTAGTAGTATTTGCATATTGTGCTCGCTAAACCGGAACGCTAATTCCAGGGCTGATTCGCCTCGTATGGTCTTTTGTGCAAGATCGCACACCTTCATGGTGGCCATGAGGTAGAGGAAAGCTTCCGTCCTGCTACCAAATACAGCACAGTATAGCGCGTTGCATCGGTTGTAGTCTAGTATCTGAAGATCCGCTTCACCTCTTGACAGCGCTTGAAGCGCTTGCAAATGTCCCTCGGCAGCAGCGAACATGGCAGGAGTACTCAGATCATCATTTCGAACCTGAGGATTGGCTCCGAGCTCGAGCAAGAGTTTGACCATTTCTTCATCGCCCGATGAGGCGGCATGATGCAGTGGAGTTTCATGAGTAAGATCCCCTTCATCAACAAGACTTCCCGCCTCCAACAGTAGCCTTGCAATTTTATGATTTTTGACCGCGGTAGCAAGTATGAGAGGTGTGTCATTACTTCTTGGAATATCTGAATTAGAGCTTGCGTCCAATATGCCTACTCGTAAGTTCGCCAAATGGTAAGCACAACCCTTTGCGTACTGATGTGAGGCGGCCGAGGTAGAGGTGCCTTCTGTAAGAATTGTGAGTCTTATACACAATTGATGGGCTTTTGATGAAGACCTACCTATATGACTTATCATCAAGGAAACGCACTCAGTGGCTTGGTAGACGATGGCAAGGTGGAAAGGGTGTACAGAGTCTGTCAGATGCAAGTATTGATTCGGGTGGCGTTCCAGCAAGATTCGCAAGAGCTCTAAATGGTTGCGCATTGCGGCAAGATGGAATACCGAAAATCCTGAGGGATTGAAATCAGGGCATATTTTGCCAGCGGGAGCAGCTCCTTCCAGAGCTAGATACTCTGCAATAGCCGGTTGGTCAAGTTGAAGGGAGTATAGGAGGGGTGTGCATCCATTCCAATTTTGGTACCCGGCGTCCAAATCGACTCCTTGCTGAATGATTCGTTTGCACATACAAAGATCTCCCACTGCGATAGCGACCCTGAGGGGTTCTGATACTCTACCAGGTGTCTGTTGAGCTCCTGCGACTACGTTTAAATCTCGATCCTGGTCTTCCATTTGCAACATTTAGCTCTCACTCTCCATTTAATTTATAGAACATTGAAGGCAAGTAAGCGTATATAGAGGTAACGTACCGTGCTCTCGGGTATGCCTTCCAATCATTTTGGCTAGTTCTGTATGGCCATGTTTCCAAGCTATCATCTCACTGTCCAAACCCTGGCTGTTCGGGATTTTTAAATTGCAACCGTAATTGATAAACTCAGATATAACGCTTATGTCTCCACGTCGGGCGGCAATGTGAACGGAGGACTCTCCAGCTTCGCCAGCTGCTGGATCCGCCACTAGAGCAGGATCTCCGTTTTTCGAAAGCAGCAAAGCCACATTTCGCGGTTTGCCTGTCCGAGCAGCCATGAACAACGCCGTTTCTTTTGAATCATTAACGCCATCGACGTCTTTTACAAAGTCCTCTTCGAGCAGGTATTTGAGCACAGAGTCGTCTTCAAGAACGGCTGCCCAATGGAGCACGGTGACCCCTTCACGGCGATATCGCTCGAAATTCATCCTTGCCTTGGCGTTCCAGTCTACACCTTTTTCTCTCAGAGCAAACAAGACATCTAGATGACCATAGGTGCAAGCGTAATGTGCCACAGTACTGCCATAATGGTCCGTAGCCTTTGCATCACTTCCGTAAGAAAACAGCGATTCTACCATATCGATATTCCCACCGAGAGCGGCAAACATTAGTGCCGTCTGGCCTTGAGCAGAGGGACCATTTGGATCGAGTCCAGCCTCAAGTAGCTCCAATAGAGCTTCACGATTTTCCTCGTTGCCTTGCTGGCAAGCCTCTCGTACAAGGTCGGAGCCCAGTGCTTTATCAGACAAAGCATTCGATCTTTCCAGCAGTTTTCTGAGAAGTACACGGCTGCTGCCAATTTTGCAAGCAGCTCGGATTGGAGAGTTATTGCTATCATCAATGATCTTGTCAACATCTGGAGAATGATCGAGCAGCTTATACGCTAGCTGATCGTTTGAGACTTTGACCGCCGAAAGCAGTAGGCCTGGCTCAGCGCAGATCTCGTGCAGAGGCCCTTGGGAAGGAATGTGCTCCAAGGCGGCCAGCACCATCTGGGATGACTTAATGCTAGAACTGACGGGAGGCTGTTGAAAATCTGGCTCCGAGCACTCGCCTTGCCAAACAGCCAACAGAGCTTCTAAAGCTGTTTGCCCTTGATAAGACCTGCTCATGTCTGCGCCATTTTCGAGCAACGTTTTCAACCCGGTCAAGAGCCATACTGAACGCTGAGATGGGGGGAAGTGACATATCACGTTTAGAGCCTGCGTAAGGTTCTCTTGCTTGCCCTGAAATGATTCTGGCAGGCTAGCCAGCCTTTGAAGAGCCTTCTCTCTTACCATATCGTTTGCGCTATCATTCCCATCACCAATGAGGAGGCGCATTGGCATAATCCCATCCTTACGACCTATGAAAGGATTCACCCTATCATTAAGTAGGACTTCAAGTGTCATGTCAAGTCCAGCGCTATTACCCATGATTGCATAATGAATTGTGCTTGAGCCATCATGCGTCTTCGCGCTGACATCTAAACCTTGAGCAACCAGAAACCGAACAACTTCCGGCGATCCGGCTTTTGCACCATGATGTAGCGCAGTGCATCCATTAGGATCCAGGTCGAAAACGCTACAACCAGCATCAAGCAAAAGCGAGACGGCTTCTGCGGAACCACTTTGCGAAGCGCAGGAGATTAAGGGTCTTTCTTTACTTCCTTTAAGCTCGTTAGGCGGTTTTCCCAACGTGACGTTGCTGATTAAGATCTTCAGTGCCTCTATATTCTTTTCCAATGCGGCCAAATGCCATACCGTCAGGTGTTCATTGTCAGTCACGGTAAGATCCAGACTTTGTTTTAAGAAGAACGAGAGACAACGGCATCCTTCCCTCTTAACACAATAGTGAAGTGCAGTTTTTCCCAAGCAGTCAGCTCTGCTGAGACTTGCTCCACGTTCTAATAGGACCTGCGCAACTTCCAACTGATCTTTCATCGATGCATAATGAAGCGCGGTTAAGAGTGTGTTTTCTTCTACTGCATCTGCATCAACACCGTGGTCATCTAGTAATCGTAGAACTGCCTTGACCTGGCCATACTCCGCGGCAGTGCGTAATGTAGCTTCATTGTGTCTATTCCGGTCATTCTTGTCTTCACCTGAGCGAGCGCTCAATGGAAATAGCCCAGTGATACCTGAAGTATGAGCTCTTAGAACATATCGTATAGCTCGAGCACGAGTCTCTTCTCCTAGGGAAGTATTTTTGGCATTTTCCAAGATAATTTGGAGATAGTCCGAGGCTTCATCATTTGCGTCGTGCTCAATGACCAGATTCACAAACCGGTCATCGACTATAGCGCCCTTCTGAAGAAGTCGCTGGGTTGTTACTGGGTCATTGTAATGTACGGCAAGGAAGAGGGGAGATAATTCACCAAAAATGCTATGATAATTGATGTTCGGATCAGCCCCAGCATTCAATAGAAGATCAATAGTTTCCAAATCTTTGGCAGTCTTATCAAACTTCCATATAACCAGGATGCGGTAAAAAGATCCAGAGAAAGCTGTACTCGATAGTTGAGCACAATGAAGTGGGGTGCCGAAAGCAGACCTTCGATTCACGTCACATCCGTTTTCGATAAGCCATTTGCACACCTCGGAGAGACTGTACATAGCAGCATAATGTAGAGCGGTCGCTTCTGTAATACCACAATTGATGGTGGCAAGGGCTTCTTCATTCAGACAGCCCTCATAATCATAGTAACCTCGAACCTGGTCCTGGACCCATGAAATCAGAGTGTTTGGCTTCGAGGGATGAAAAAGCTCCGTGGCCAAAGAGAAAAGCTGTGTGTCGTTCCAATCACTAACGCAAGCGTGTTTATGCCAATAATCGACAACATATTCTCGGAACGCATATTGTTTTAATCGATCAGTAGTGACTTCCTTACTGGCATTGCCACCTTTATCGAAGTCAAGAAAATTTAAATAGGTAAAACATACTTTGGAAAGCTCATTTTCGATATGATTCGAGCTTATGTTGTAAGCAGCAAATTCTCCATCCTTGGTACCGTCCAAGTTCTTCAAAAATTCTTCCACAGTGAAGTGGGCAAATTCGAACCGGCGCCCATCCACAGATAGCCGTACCAGGCTACTGCAGTTACGAAGGATTTCTGTCTCGTCCGGAACAGCTTCGAGGTCTCTGTATTTGTCTCCAAGATTGATTGAAATAGCTTCGCACAATTGTTCAGTGCTCAATCCGGAATCCTGGCTATGGGCAATCCATTTCAAGGTTCTTCGCACCAACTTCTGAGCCTCCTCGTTGCTCTCTTTGACTTGTCGAAGGATTCTCTCGTAGGTGGGTTTCAAGCCGCGGGGCAAATTCTTGAGCGCTTTACGCCGAGCAGCATCGTTAGGCAACTCGCATAGGTAGTCCATTTGACTATATGTAATCTCACGTTAGTATACCTATTTCACCAAAATATGGGAAGCGTCGTTAGAAAGCATCCTCGCGTCAGGTCTTGAATGTGACAAATGTCGACTTCTTGTCACTCAGCATAAGACTTGACGATTTGTTAGACGTACCATGTCACCCAGCGAAACCTATAACCATGAGTCATGGTCAGTACGGAACCAGCTAAAGCCAAGCGAAGACTCAAGTGAAAAGCGTCTTTTTTCAACCAGTACGTACATGCCTTCTGCACCTTCTACCAATCTCTCTCTAACATGCTCTTTGAGTTCAGGTGCCTTGATATTAAGCATCTTCTTGCGTGTCCTGGTTTCAATCTCAGCACCTACGTAAAGCCTGAGATCGCTGCTTTGAGCCGCAATAGAAATTCTGGGATAGTCTTTAAGACGTTCACGGATGTCGATCTCGTCCCGACTAAGAATCAATGTTTTGAATTCGGCATTTCCGTCATCATTATTGAGACTTGAGAGGAATTCAGCCACAAGACCGGCATTCGTCCCGCACTCATCCAAACCATCAACAATAATGATAGTACAGTCGTAATTCATGGCAATTTCAGCGATCAAACGGCATAAGTCTTTAGGTTCGTATTCGACAGGATACTTTCGATCCTGGCCGTGAATTTCATAGAATTTCTGGACAATTGCAAAACTTTGCTCATTTTGCTTTGCCAGCTGTTGGGCTAAGCAGCTCAGGATTTTGTATGGCTCTTGAGTCGCAGAATCCTTATAATCACAATAAAAGTATGCCGCTGCAATGCTGGGACTGGTCTTTGGCAAAATCTCGTCGATCACCAACGATGCTAGGACGGTTTTTCCAGCACCTGGTATGCCATACAGCCAAAGGCGCGCATTTGTGGTAGTCAGCCACAACTTGAACTCTGGGCTTTCGGTCAACCACAAGCCTGTATTGAGGTGGCGAAGCTTCCGGCTCATATCGTGGTTCCTGCGAGGATCGATAGTACCAAATGAGTTTAGCACTTTCTGACGATGCTCGTCGATATTAAATCGTGTGTCGGCTTCACGTTTGAGCCTCAACTCCGTTTGCATGCCCTTCACGCTTTCGTTGATGTCGGTTTGTTTAGAAAGAGCTCGAAGTAAGCCCGACATCCCATCAATATTTAAGGCCAATCCGAGTGTTGCTTTGTGCCGTTCTATCTCAATGAGGAGATCCTTGACCTCTGATGATGTGAAGGGCCATCGTAGCTTCCGTTTGATTGTCTGTAGACGTTGGTCCTGAAATGATGAGGCGTCGTCCCTTTCTAGAATAGATTTCACCCTCTCAAGCGTCTCCTGGCAGGAATGAATGTGGTGTGGCCGCGTCGTCGATTCAAAGATATCGTTTTCTAATTGATCTGATATCAGACGCAAATTGCTGAGGATGCCGTAGAGAGCGCCGATTTCGGAAGACAGCGTTGCCATGTCTTTTGACGCAGTCTTTACCGCCTTGACGTACTTGTAGATTCGGCCAAAGACCACATCAGCCAGGTTGACAAGCCCAGCAATGCTGGCACAGATTGAAAGAGGATCTGCCATGCCGTTCGTAGCACGGTGTGCTGAAGAGGCGATCTTAGCAGTTCAAATTTTTCCGAACCGTTAAGGCCCTTCTTGCAGCTAGGAGGTCTGTGATTCGTATTCTTCCCCTAATGAGGGCGTATACGCAGATTGAAGGACTGGCGAGCGACAAGAAAGCTAGGTCCAGAGATTATGTGCAACAAGTGCAAGGCTGAAAATGGCACCTGTTCTGTGTGGTTAAAAAACACTAGTAACTGGGAAATCGCACATGCAGTAGGCCTATGTTTTCTTGCATATAAAAGGGTGCAGGCAACTCTTTATAAAACCTATTCGCCGTTAGCCCCAAGTCACTGTCAATGTAACGGAGGTATGACAAAACCGAAGTTGCGCTGGGAAGCACTCAATTAGCGCTTTCCAATCGATGCTCTGGCTACCTACATATCTACCTAGATACTTTAAGGCTGTGCATGCAGCTTATGCACTTCAACAGAAGCATCATTGCACACAGCTGCTTCAGCCCCCAGGGATCAATGGGAAATTCTTCATGGTCGTTGACTCAAATGCAGCCTTGTGGTGATGTAAATGCGGAACTAGAATAAATATCCCCCCTTGGTGAGTTCAGAGGATAGGTAGGCAGCCCCTAGGCAGCAGGCAGCCTTTTATTTGTTTTAGAAATAATGTAGGCAATTGGAGCCGGGCTGATTTAGGCTTCTAGCTGCCGCGCCCCTGCGCTGCCCGATGGTGTCTCCTCTGTTGAAGGACGAGGTCATATGGGGCATTTTGGTATGTAGGTTGAAGCTGAATAGGAGTCTATCTAAAAACTCTACTAGCGGGCCCCAGCCCTATCAGCCCTCTAAAGGCGGAGATTACCATCTCCCCTATTTGCAACACCCTCCTCCCCCTTACGCTCCCCTGCTCTCTTGGTGCTGCCTTCCTGCTCCCCCGAAAGCGGCCCCCACTCCCTTTCCCGAACGAAAACGGCAATCCACCAATCCCAATCCCAACTCCAACTCCGGGGTGTACATAGTATATACATACATACATACATACATACATATATACATATATACATACATACACACACACATACACCTCGAACCAATTTCTCGCTTTCCGGAACCTACATACCGTAAAACCCGAGTGGTCAGAATCATCGTTTTTTTTATTTCTAGCGATGAATCCCATTGCTGATGATGGGTAGTACTCGTGTCCTTTTTGCTTGCTTAGTTTCGTTGGTTTGGCAGTAGCAACAGCTCAAACGTGATGGCGTTGTGTTCTTTGGGTTACCATAGTACTATTCCGTACTGGTGGGAGGACCGCTGGTGGTAGGTCACGGAGATTTTTAAAAAAGAACCGACTCGAGAGTATAAATACACATACACATACACATACATATGCATAGAAATCGACACACCAGACTCCCTCATGAAATCTCATCAAACACCAGTACCAGTCCTTCTACCAGACCCCTCATCAACCCCAACCAACTCAGATCCCACTCCTCCCATCCCCATCATAATCCACCCCCCACCTCATCACCCCATCCGTCCCCCTCTCCGTCCGCAACCCATACATCACCCCCATTGCCTCCACAACCCTATCCCTCCTCTCCGTCTCCAAACACGCCAGATCCGCAAAATCCCCCACCATGCGACTTCCACAAAGATAACTCCACACGCTGCCCAGCGTATTCGGCGCCCGGGGTAATTGCGGTCCTTTGGGGCGGGTCCAGATGCTGAGGAGGGCGAGGAGCATGTATGCGAGGATGGCGATGCAGAGGTAGGCGGAGGCGACGAAGGCGGTGTGCAGCTGGCCGGCGCTGAAGGGGATGCCGGCGAGGACGATGATGAGGATTTCGGCCAGAACGGCGACGAAGGCGGTGTGGGCGACGAAGAAGTTGCCGCGAAGGAGGGCGGCGGGGAGGGTGGTGAAGGGGGTGAGGGTGCGGGGGATGAGTATGGAGTAGTGGGGTGGTGAGGGGCCGGCGTGGAGGTGGCGGAAGGGTTCGAGGATTGCGCTTTCTAATGCAGATTAGGGTTAGGTGCTTTGAAGAGATGATGTAGAAGAAACATGAAGGGGGCTAGAAAGGAAGATAAAGGACCTACCGCGTTCGAGACGCTTCCACTGCGAATGGATCAGCATGCCCACTAGAGCGAATACGAAACGAGGGCCGAAGCTCTGGCTATCCATGAAGCGTTCGAAGCCAGAGTCGGACCCGACTTTGTAGTAGTAGGTGACCATTACGAGCATGCCTGCAGTGGCTAGCCCGAAGACGACGTCCCGGATAGTTCTTTTGGCGTGATGTTGCTTTGCTGGTTTTCCCTGACGAGCTGGATCTAGGTTTTGGCCGAGAAAAGGTTGATGGACTTTATCTTGTTCGTACGACGTCCCATCGAGAGGTACAAGGCCATAACGTTCGGATCCACCTGCAGCTCTATAAGTGTCCAGCCCGTATCGCTTGCCCCTGACAGCCTTCAACATGTCGTCCTTGGATGCATCTGGATGGATACGCTGAAAATCGGCCAAGACCTCGGGATGATGTAGCAACGAAGCAAGCGAGGCTATGCTCGACGGGTCCGAGTAGATGCCGCTGGAGTGCTTACGCTGAAGCCACCATACGTTGATGAGCATAACCGCAGCGAAAGTAAGAAGCGCTTGCAAAATCCTAGCTATATCAGGATTGATCCGTAGTTCCGGCCCGCAAACGTTTTGTACGTTACAGAAACGGGCAAAGTGTAGTAATTCAGAGGCGAATGGTGTCATCAGGCCTACCGCTGTGTATAAGACTGAAGTCCACAACATCAGCCAATGACCGTTGAACATCGCCTTGATCGGATCGAAATTATCATTGGTCGAGAGGTAGTTGATGTGGAAGAAGTTCTTGGCTGTAGCGCCTTTAGCCCGCGCCAGCGAAAAGAACGGTTCTAGCATCTTTGTTGCAGCGTACAGCGACCCTACACTGATTCGGAAGATGACAGCTAGAAGCGTGGGCAGATAAGCACCAATGAAGTACTTGGCTGGTGTCAAATTTTTCAATGGAGGATGCCGGCCGGTCGAGGGCTCAAGTGCTTGGCTTGGAGCGTAGGTTGTGGTAACCGGCTTATACGATGAGGTTGTGGGTGGCGTGGAGAAAGTAAATGGCGAGGTGATTGCTATTGCAGGATCCAGATGGACAGAAGTTGGTTCTGCGCCAACTGTGGTCTGATGCCCAGTATTTGAGGAGTCATAACCAACACTCGGTGCACTTGTAACTCCAGGATACAGATATGCAGAAGGGGAAGAAGAAAAGAAGGTAAAAGCGGTGGCGGAGCTCAGATAGGCTGAGGGATTGCTAGAGGCAGGGGTCGACGAAGTAGCCGAGGGATCCAGGTACGCAGATGGATGGGTCGCACTGGTTCCTGAATCTAGGTATGCACTAGGATTCGTCGCACTCGCGGTTGTTGATTGAAGGTAGGAAGCCGGAGGAAGAGCAGATGAAGCAGTCGATGTCTCGAGGATCGTTTTCAAGTAAGAGTTAGGATCAGCAGAATTGGCTATGCTCTGTCGGGCATGGAGATTCTCTCGTCCATGAAGGTGGGATTCAGCGACACCTGCCAAACCGTGCCAGCCTTTGCTGTGAGGGAGGGTGCGACAAGCATACTCGACAACGCCAATCAGGGCTAAGGTTATGACGAGGAAGAGTGTAAAAGACGGCGTTCGATGAATTAAAGGCTTGTAACATTTTGCAGGCTTTTCCAAACGTTCCACTTCGCCTAGAAGCCATTAAAAATTGCAGCCTAGAAGCCTTTCACTTACTGTACTGGACATACGGAGCCGCGTGATATTTCTCACCCGTCTTCGACTGGTTGACGCCGTGATTCATGTTGGGCACAGGAGAGATGAATAAGGAAAATGTAGCAACGAGCAGCAAGAAGCAAGAAGCAAGAAGCAAGAAGCACGGAAACTTGGGAGTGGGGGTTGAACCTGTTGAGGCTGAAGACGACTCGTATGCACGGGGTTTCCACGCACACTGGGTTTCCGCGCACTCTAACCTAGAAAGGTTAGTTAAATATAGTATCGGGCTTAGCATGCTAAAAAGGGCACTAAGATAGTCACAGTTAGCGTGCGCGGAAACCCCGTGCATACGAGTAGGCTCGATGGGCGGAACTTCATACTTGGCGCCGACTTCTAGACCAGCGCCAGCCTTGTTGGCGCACTGATCCGGTTTAATACGGTGGGTGCATCGCAACTGGGCACACCGCTGAGGGTGATACGGTTGACGGACTTCAGAATAACGCAATGAGGTGGAA
>JAABUL010004988.1_pt1 | contig 17077 bp, 16 predicted proteins | sample 5559151 | NCBI WGS metagenome assembly JAABUL01 (sample SAMN10711876, study PRJNA513368) | rock metagenome | isolation source: Antarctica rocks | place: Antarctica: Victoria Land, Pudding Butte sud | reverse complement strand
CAACACTGAACACCATCTCACTTCAGACAACCTAAGACTTCAAGCTAGGATTCAACAATAAGAAGACGGGCTATCAAGTTAAGAACAATGTCTTGTGCCGGCTGGTCTTAATGGCACGTTTCTTAACACAGTTGTCAACAACCACAATATGTAATTTCATTCTTCTTTTTATTAGAACTTTCATCGCCCAGGCTCGAGGCCAGCGTTGTAGAGTCCAGTAACAATATTCCTATGAGCCACCGGTGTTGATACGATTGTCTATGTTCTAAATTACACTACCTCGTCCTTTGTATAAATCATTCAGCTTTTCCACTAGCCAAGGTTCCGTTGGAACGGTTTTTAATTTATCGTTCAGTTGACCACAGCATGTTATCCCTATCCTTCGTCTTCGCCTTTCTCGTCCTCCTTTTCAGCACTCTCTTCGTAAGTCCCCGTAGCCAGTTCATTCTTACCAAAACCCGCCTCTGACTATTTCCAAGCTCCGGCTCCTCTACATCCTCCCCACCGTACACCCTACCCGGCCCCTTTCTCGCAGGCGCGGCAGCCCCACGCGTCTCCTCATTGTCCTCGGTAGCGGCGGCCACACCGCGGAGATGCTTTCCCTTCTTACCGACCTAGATCCTTATTCCTACAGACACAGGAGCTACGTCGTCAGTAGCGGGGATAATTTCTCTGCTCGGAAAGCTATAGATTTCGAGCGGTATCTTGCTGAGAAATTCCCTAACACGCCAGAGAGCTATGATATCAGCTACGTGCCTCGCGCGCGCAGAATCCATCAAAATCTGCTTACAGCGCCTTTATCCTCACTTCGTTGTCTGTTCGCTTGTCTCTCAGTTTTACGTTCTCCAGCCCCTCCTTCGCCCTCAACCGCTTACACCTATCCCGATCTTATCTTAACTAATGGCCCCGCAACCGCCACCATTCTCATCTTTGCCTCTCTGTTGCTCCGATTTTTTTCAGTTCCGGGCACGAGCGGGAGAATGCGAATTATCTACGTGGAAAGCTGGGCAAGGGTGAAGGGGCTGAGTCTGAGTGGGAAGATCTTGATGGCGGTTGGGGCTTGTGAGAGGGTGCTTGTGCAGTGGGAAGGGTTGAGTAGAGCAGGGAGAGGGGAGTTCAGAGGGGTGCTTGTTCGATGATGGTATCAAGAAATATCGTCAGCTGAGTCATTATATATCATATGATAGATCTGATACCTTCGAAATTCGTCAAAGACTTCTGTTGATTATAAAACATGCTGGATATGTTAGCCATGGGCTTACAATATAAAGCTGTCACGCCCAGACCGGTGTGGGCTATACATGAAGCATATACCTACCTATAATATTGGAGGACACTACTAGAAATGTATCATCTAGGAACGAATCGCATTTTCTCGCTAAAGACGGTTGAAAGGACTCGTTTCGCTATGGAAGACCAGTTCATCAGTAATAAGTAGAAAATCTTCTTTGGATTATATTGGTAGCGTCCACTCTCTCAAACTCAAAGCGAAAGTAACGGTTCGATCTGGATTTAACAAGAAACGTAGACGTGAGAAGACTGACTATGCGGAAAGGCCTCTGAGCTGTGATAGTGGAGGTCAGGATATGGTGAAAATCTATATTTGAATGTGGTTTGCCTAGTGAGAAGAATCTTGCAAAGTATAGAAGTATTGTCTACATGACGGATGGGTGCTCAAGCGAGACTGATCAAAAAGATCCTGGCAAAATAAAGACAAGAGGTCAAGAAACTAGAGGTAAGAACTTAGAAACTTCCATAAGGTCAAATACATCAATAGACAGCTGCTTTAAGCTTAGGAACTGAGAAGACCGAAGGCCACTGTGCGAAAGCTTAATTGCGCGTAAGCAATCTGCCTGATACGCTAGCCAGACTGCTGGAGCGCTAATTCTCGGACTGCTTTCTTATTTAGTACTCCCTGGTTAGGACTGGGAAAGTGAGTCTACTGTTATAAGTAGGAGTGGCAAGTGAGCTGGGTCATCGCAAGCCTTGGATCCATCTTGCAGCCTTCAGCAGACTCTGGATGAGCCTAGTGTGGAGATACCTAGCGTGTATCGTTGAGTTCGGAAACAACTAACGGGTACCTTGCCGAAGCCCCTAAGTCTGGAGAGTAAAAGCATAGATCATCCGATAGTTATAAACAGAGCTCTGGTTGATGAGATAGACAGATTCTAGCAATACGGTAGAAACTTCTCCCACTGGAAAAGCTCAGCATTCTGTTCGCACATTGAATTTTAAGACGGTCGATGCAGTGATTGATGTGTTGTGCGGGACAGCCGTGGGAAACATCTGGAGGAAGGCCAGACGGGAGAGAACAGTCGATGTTGGATCAGCGGGCTGATCACTGGAGGAGGTGCTGCTTAACCATACATCCTTGCATGACGCAATGGGCGTGCTCTGAGGATTTATGGAAGCAGCAGTCCCGCTCTATTAACGACAAGATCCAGTGATAGTGTTTATGGCACATTTGGGTTTCGGTGTACTAGGTATGGTGTGGAGGCAGTATGTGATAGATCTGCAAGCCAGGATGCTAGATTTTCTGCCTTACCAAGTAGGCCAGCTCTAGCTTACCTAAGATCCCATCTCAGGGTTAGGTTGCCAATCTTATTTCCAGATTGGGGTACTCGTGGGGTAAAAGCAGTTTAGAACAAGCCACCAATGCACCCTTAGCACTTTTAGCCGCTTGTAGCGTTCCTCACATTGAACGGCTTTTCGAAAATGAAAAAGAAAACGGGCCAACCTTGGACCTTAGCTTCTGCAATGCTCTCAAGTGTCTAGAACGGTTTTGGGATTGGGAAGAAGCTGTTGAAATGAGGATTAGGCTTTGCTCCATATATCTCGAACACTGCAGACCGTGCAGGTGACCTCTGGACAGGCCCAACTGATGGTTTGTCGAACCTATGCAATCCTTGACTCCGGTCCCCTCGGCCGGTCCGTCTACGGCAGATGCAAGCCTAATCACCAACACCTTGTAAATGCCTAGCTTGTGATTCGTATGGCTTCCTTACGAATCCGCGCATAGGATGCCTTGTTAATTCGTTAAATTTCTCCGAATTTTTTGGCCAATCCCACAGCAATCGGGCCGCTGACCTGGGGCTCCCGAACTCTAACCTCCCAGGACTTCCTGTAGATCACGAAAAGGGGTGCGTGCTAGCCGTTCATGATTGCCAGAGCTAAAGAGTAGCATCTCTTCTTCCTGCCATTTCCTCTCAGTGACTTCATGGTGCATATCACTGACCAGTGATCCATACTAGTTGCGACCATCGAAATCCATCTTGTTCATTCGTGGTAGAGGGTTCCGTTCGATTGGAATTAAGAGTCGAGCGGAGGCGCTGACGTTCCGCGCATGGTTTTCTATGGCGGCCTGAGGTGACGGAATCTGCATAAGAAATGTCTCTATGCAGTTGATGCTGCGAAAGAAACGAGAGTGACAGCTTTGCTGACACCCTAGTCCGAACTCAATGGGTGATGCCAGGGTCGCAATTCAGGTCAACCATTGCTCCGCCGAAACGTCAGATCCCCAGACTAATGGTCGCTTTGCACTGTAACATCGGTAGTCTTATGAGAAGTAGACTACTTCGTACTCTTCAAGCGTCTCGCAATTGATTTCTTCAATCAAATCGGTGACAGATCATCTAGCATCACGGTCAACCAGCAGTACGACGGTGCCAACAACGTCTCTGCATGAACATGCGCTCTGAATGCATTTTTGGCTCGTGGCTTCGATGCAGCCTCTTGGCCGGTCCGAAAAAGAACTGTAAGTCCTAACAGTCCCTAGTAATCCCGCGGTTAAATTAACCCTTTGAGCTAACCATGGATGCTGAAGCACAGTACCTCCGTACTTTACCTAGCTGGGCACGCTGGGCTCCAGGAGATTGAACCGGTCTGGACCCTATGTAGTAGGTAGAGTACTAACTATGCAACAGGGTATGATATGCAAACCTTCATCAGACTTCGAGACTCCCAACTGCTGCGGGCATGGTCGCCCTGTTATATTGCCTTTTCTCTTCCTCCTCAATGGTTCCTACCTATCGTCCATGCCCAATATGCTTCATGCTGCACTGTCGATTGGCTTTGTGGATGTCTGCAACGGGGAAGCTGTTGTAGAAACTCCGTATTGATTTAGATCTTCAAAACCTTCATAAACGTCCCACCAGCAGGAAGAAATCCAAACTTGTAGCACCACCTCAAATTCATTATTTACCGAAAACAACATTGATCGTGCGGGATCTAAATCATAGTGTTTCTTGGAGGGTATCTGACTGACCCATACTTTTAGACTACTACTGTCGACGGTTCTCCGATTCCCCCTTCGCCAAAAACCCCTGATAACCTAGATACATTAAACGGTAGTCACCGGCTATCACTAATCCCCATAGTCATCACCCAGTCACTTAGATATCTGTGCCTCACGTCATACTCCGTACTGGTTTTCCTTTCTCACTACGCTGTTGAAGTTATTGCTCTACGCTTCGAAGTTCGACATTCGTTCCTCTCCTTCACTGCAGGCGCGTTCCTTGCATAGATACTGTCGCTTTCGACCTTCACACCTTGCTCCGAAACGCGGCTTTTGTTAGATCCCGTGGAACGAAACAGCTCTCTTTCCTTTTTATCCGAGTCCAGGACAAACACGGAGTCTCAGATAGTTGCCCGGCTGGAATCGACCTTACTGCACCAGTTTATGCGGGTTTGCGCAAGAACCTTCGAGGCCTAAGAACAGCGGAATGTTGCTATGAACATGTTCGGGTATGCAGTCACTTCTCCAGCATTCCCAACTTTTGTTTCCATTCCCTTCCCCCACATACAAACAAGAAGCTTAAGTTCAAGTACGCTGATCCTCGTCCAGGTTCGCCCAACACAACAACAGACACGCTACCTGGCTTGATGGTAGAGCATAGAGAGTACGGAAGTCGACGTCTAGGATCGCCCTTCGGAGCCCCTTATTTCATGCTTATACACTGCACGCACAATTCGGCAAGTAAACCAAGATAGAACTCGTTGGCCTTATGTGTACACACCATTGGAGCCGTAGTATTTTCGAGAGCAATGGAACAACCTCTTGGCGAAAGAATATACGTCGCGCCGCTACAGATCACAAAAGATAGCTCGCGGACGCCGAGGAGCACTTCCGACAGCTCTCAGGCCACCATGACAACATACCAAACGACACTGTCACCACAGGCAAGCGGACAGATTACGCCACCCTTAACGCCGCGTGGTTCTACAGAAATCCTTACCTCAAAGCCAGACACATATCATGTGGGATTTCACACTTATCTACGTGCCTTTTACCCTTTTCATCCATCCTGGGATGACAGTTCTTCAACTGTCACATTGCCACTCGATCAAGGTGACGTGATACTCGTGCATTCGATACACACCAACGGATGGGCTGATGGAACCTTGTTGATATCGGGAGCACGTGGGTGGCTACCCACGAATTATTGCGAGGTTTACGATGTTGAACCCATTCGCAATCTCTTAAAGGCCTTGACCAACCTTTGGGACTTGGTAAGAGGTAGTTGTGATGGTAGTTTAGAAGCTCTTGCCAACCAAAACTATGCCCGAGGTCTCGTCGCAGGTGTGCGATGTCTATTGGTAAGTCCGATTGCACGATACTGAAATCCAATGTTCATATGGCTGATTCAACATAAAGGAGAAAACTGACTGTCTCAACCGCGAATCGCCGACCGTTCAATCGCACAACGGTCTCCGACGCAACCGCAAAGCCCTTCTATCAGATCTCTCATCTTTGGTCAAGACAGCGAAAGGTCTTGAGATTGTCGCAAAAGGAATCAGTGCAAACCATTCCTTCGATATAGATTTGGATGAGCTAATTCTCAAGGCATTCAAAGTAGTAACCCGAGGGGTTAAGTTCCTAGACATATGGGAGGAAGATGTTGGTCTCGTACAAAGTACAGAGCTATACTCTTATGCAATACACAATGCTCAAGATGATACTCAGGTCCCACCTACGCCACCTGCAGACATTACTGACTTTAAAGATGCGGACAAGGACGATGTGCGTGAAATGGTCGAAAGCTCTTCGAATGTGACGCGTCAAATGGCGGCAAACAGCGAAGATGCAAGGGATGCCGGCCCCAAACAAACAATTGTCCGCCCGCGCTACAGCCGTTCATCACAAACATATATGAGACCTACTACATCGAACTTATATCGACCAATCTCTATGCAAAGTAAAAGAGAGTCAATTTCTCACCGTGTTTCCTGCAGCATAAATTCGATAGGGCTCTCCGACGCGCATCTCGTATCTGCAAAACTCAACAGTTGCCATGATACCTTCTTAGGCCTTTTAGGATGCTTCATAGGCCTCCACTTGCAGTCGCGTTCGTCCTCTGAACTACTTCTCAATACTCAGCAGTCTGTCAGGTCGTGCCGGAACTTATTGACTACGGTTGAAGAGATATGGGACCGTGATATGCATCGCTCCGAGCTGCTGGGAGAAGCACGAGACAACATGTACAACAAAATTACCGACTTGGTGGAAGCTGCTCGCGAGGTATTTCGCCCTGCCGGCTCTGACGAAGATGATGGATTCATACCTGGCGAGGGTGAAGCATTGGTCAGTGCTGCAACCGCGTGCGTGCGGGCTGCTGGCGAATGCGTTGCTGAATCCCGGTTTGTACTGGAAAAGATCGGAGATTTTGCATTTGAGCCTCTTGGGCTTTGCATATCGCCTCGAGGACTCGAGGGGATTGATGACTTCCCACTTTCTGATGCAACCCTCAGCAAGACCAAAGACGAAGAGCATACACGTCATGAGGAAGAATCATATGACGTACCCGAACAACCAAGCAGATTCCCGCCTCCACCTGTTGAGATATCAAGCGAGGACCATCCTATAACTGCGGAAACACCAGACAATTTTGCTAGGCCCGTCACGTCTGTGGAAGCTGTCGCTGAAGACGAGACAGGTACTTCACGGCCTACATCATTGCAATCGTTGCTACCTCCGTTACCACACCTGGCAGGACCTTTGCTATCTCGGGACGAATGCCTATCGCGATCGTCGTTCATCAGCTGCGTTGAAGTGCAGACCAGTCCTACCGAGCATTCACCTACTGACAGCTTTGATATGTCGAGTGCTGGCGGCAGTAGCACCTATATTGGCAGTATGCGTGACTCGGAGGCTAGTATCGTGTCCCAGACGTCTACGCGAGCTACCTCGCCGGACGTAGCGTTTGCCCATAGTCTTGGGATGTCTACACTTTGCGACAGCTTTTCTGCCAGTCAGTCTATGCTTAGCGAGGAATGCGCAGAGGTCGAGGCTAAAGTGCTGGAGAAGACTTTTGCTCACCAGCTCGTGTACAATAAGGATGGGCAGATCAGTGGCGGAACGCTGCCAGCTCTTATTGAGCGTCTTACGACCTACGATTCAACGCCGGACGCTACATTCGTCTCGACTTACTACCTGACTTTTCGCTTGTTCGCGACACCACGAGAATTTGCGCAGGCGCTGATTGATAGGTTCAACTACGTTGGCAACAATCCCCGTATTGCTGGCCCGGTCCGCCTCAGAGTCTCTAACGTCTTCAAAGGATGGCTGGAGTCACATTGGCGACCCGACTGCGATACTCCTGCACTTGAGCTGATCCTCCCTTTTGCGGCGAGGCAGCTGCAGCTAGTACTTCCCACTGCCGGCAAAAGACTTGCAAGCTTGGTGGAAAAGGTCCGTGCTGTCGATTCACCCCTTGTTCCTCGCCTGATTTCCTCCATTGGGAAAACGAATACTTCGATTGCGACATACGTAGCACCTGACGTTCCACTACCAGCGCCAATCATATCCAAAAGCCAGCTTGCAGCGCTGAGGAATTGGAAGCACGGTGGCAGCAACATCAGCATCCTTGACTTCGATCCGCTTGAACTTGCACGCCAGTTTACTATTAAGGAATCTCGGATATTCTGCTCAATACTGCCAGAGGAGCTACTTGCGACGGAATGGATGAAAAACTCGGGCTCGAGGGCTGTGAATGTTCGAGCCATGTCAAGGCTCTCAACAGATCTCGCAAATCTAGTCGCCGACTGCATACTCCAGCTTGATGATACTAAGCAGCGAGCGAGATTGATCAAGCGATGGGTGAGGATTGCGTCAAAGTGTCTCGAGTTAGCCAACTATGACTCCTTGATGGCTATCATCTGCTCACTCAACTCATCTACCATTCTTCGCCTAAAGCGTACGTGGGAGCTGGTCTCTTCCAAGACTAAGGCGACCTTGGAACACCTCAAGGAGGTTGTTGACGTCTCACGGAACTACGCCATTCTCCGACAGCGCCTACAGAATCACACTCCTCCCTGTCTACCATTTGTAGGTACTTATCTTACCGATCTTACGTTCGTCGACGTTGGGAACCAAACAACACGCCAGCTTCACAGCGATGGATCCGAAGACAGTGTTGCCGTCATCAACTTTGACAAGCACATGAAAACGGCCAAAATCATCAGTGAGCTACAACGATTTCAGGTTCCCTATCGATTCGTGGAGGTCCCTGAGCTCCAGACCTGGATGCAGGACCAATTGGTCCGTGTCCGCTCATCAGATGAGAGTAATGTACAGAGCTACTACAGACGCTCTTTACTGCTTGAACCACGGGAGCAGATGCAAAACAAACCATCGCCTGTAGCATCACAAACTTCAAACTCTAAAGACAAATTTGAGCGCTTCGGATTTGGATGGGCCCATTCGAAGGCGTCAACGCCAAGGGCGACCACCCCCATTTAAATTCTGATTGTCGTTCGCTCTTTACGAAACCTACCGTTCTACGTCTCTCCTTCCGACAATGTCTTCGGCATACGTGGGACGGCAGGCGCAAGATGAAAGGTGTTTGAGGATTCCGGGGTTGGCAGCGCCCATGCATTGTTCATTTCTCACGAGGCCTTGTTTGCCTTGGTGTTTATATTACCTTTGTACCTATCATACCAAAAGCCAGCGTCTGTGAGAGCTACTGTATCTTTTCAAGTTGTGTGGTCGAGAACAGCGGGTCGACCCGCATTACGGTCAATGAAGGCGTTACTAAGGTATCTATTCGCTCAGGATACCCCAAAGGTTGTGCTATTTAGATTTTGTAGGCTGCCGGTGTCAAGGCGAGATAAGATTACATTCAAGTTTGGCAAGATTAAGATATGCCATTATGAGTGAATCTGCAGGTCACTCATCATTCGAATTACTTGTGGTTATCGAGTCGTGTCGTGTCGTTTCGTTTGAGATATTCAAGTCACATGGAAAAGTGAAAGCGCTCTGCGGGTCGGGTAAAGGTACCTAAGGTACCTTAGGTATCTTACCTCCGTGAAGATGATGGATGAGTGCATGTTACGCTTCACGAACGAAGAAGCTGTTTCAATTGATCTTCACGCTCTACTGTGCGCTGGAACCACAAATCCCCACTAAAGTACTACATGCTGCAGCACCTTCCCCATATTTTCTTGTTATATAACCACGCTTTCCTATTGCCATATTTACATTAGAAAATTCCATAATGGCTACATCAAAGGACATGAAGCGGAGTACAAGCTTACGAGACGGATCGTTGTCCCCCCCCCCAGTAAAGCGGAAATTTGAATCTACCACGACAAGTACGGGGTTATAAGCCCAGACAGCCTCTGATCATCTTGCTGAGCATCTGTGATAGAAAAAGCCGTAGCGAACTTCTTCGCCCCTTTGTCTAAAAAGGAGCCCGAGGCAATTAGCTGGCGTATAGTAAATAGCACATTGCTCGTTGGAAAATATTGCCCCCACACTGTTGACAAGGCAGCCGAACCACCTTTGACGAGAAGAAAAGTTGCAGCTTTCGATCTAGTAAGCCCTCCCGTGCATCCTAAGGGTCATGTAGAAATGGAGTTGATTTAATACTGACTTCTTGGATTCAGGATTCAACGCTCATACAGACAATTTCCGGCAACATTTTCTCGAAAGACGCTTCAGACTGGCGATGGTGGCACCCGAGGGTCCCAATTGTTCTGAGAAAGCTACATGCAGACAAGTGCGTGATTGGGACCGCTCACCGCTCACTTCTCTATCCAAGGATGGCTGACGAAGGTGGCAACATAGCTATACTATCGTTATTCTTACGAATCAAGGCAGCCTAGGCCTTCAAACCGATCCAAAGACTATCAAGAGCGACAAACGGAGCCTCTCACTTTTCAAAGCAAAAGTTAGTTCCGTATTCAACCAGCTTGATTTCCCTATTGCGCTATTCGCCGCTACTGGTCGAGATCAGTATCGCAAGCCACGAATTGGAATGTGGAATGAAGTGCTTGAAGATTTCGATCTAGATGACCATGAGGGCCCTGACTTGGAGGAGTCTTTCTTCATTGGTGATGCCGGTGGCCGTCCAGCAAGGACCTCGGGCAAAGCTGACCATTCTTGCTCGGACAGGTGATATCATGAAAGGTCTGTGGTCAAATTGCACGAGCTGACGAAAGAGCCAGGGACTTTGCAACAAATGTGGGCATAACTTTTCATACACCTGAAGAGTACTTCCACGATGAAGCACCACAATCTTACACAAGGGACTTTGATCCAAGCACGTACCTTCATCCAGTATCTAGCACGTCTACAGATACGAGTAAGTCTAACAAGTTCAATAAAGAATATACTAAGACTGGTTCAGCTCCCATTATCATAGAGAAGAAGAATCCTCGAGACATTGTCCTCTTCTGCGGCAGTCCGGCCTCTGGAAAGTCAACATTTTACTGGCAAAGCTTGAGACCACTCGGCTACGAGCGGGTCAATCAAGATCTCCTGAAAACTGTAAATGCCCTCCACAAAAGCCTCTACTTCTCGCAAGTAAATAGTCAATAACCCTAGCTAATGTCGGTTTTTCATAGCGCGACAAATGCCTCAAATTGGCTTCAGCATTCTTATTAGAGAACAAATCAGTAGCTGTCGGTAAGTTTTAGGGCTCTCCAGCGCAAACTACCCTTACACAACGCTCCAGACAACACCAACGCCGACCCAGAAACTCGCGCCGTATGGATCGACCTCGCCCAAAGGTCCAAAGTGCCCATCCGATGCGTGCACATGACCGCTCCAGCGAAGCTCTGCGAGCACAACGACACCGTTAGAGCACTATCGGACAGCGTCTTCAATCCCGAGAAGAGGGCTATACTTCCGCATTCTGCGTTTGCAAGCTTTGCGTCCAGATTCAAGGAGCCGAAGGTTCAGGAGGGGTTTCAGGATGTTATACGGGTCGAATTCCAGGTAGTAACCCCCCGCGTCTACATTTCTTTGTGCAAGGGCTAATGGGTAGATGGAAATAGTTTCGGGGGGATGAGGAGCAGCAGAGGTTGTGGAGTAGGCATTGGATTTAAGCATGGTCACGTTGGCGTGGTCGTTGTTTTGATGCTGCTCACCAGTGCTGGGAGGGGTTTTCGAGTTGCAGTGGTCGATTACTATAGAGATCGTGACTGCAATACAGTATATTAAAAATTAGTGGGAGTCTTATTGATCTATTTCGAGTAACCACACCTTTTTCTTCATCTTGTCTGTTGTGTTAGGCACTACTTTTACGAGTGAGGGCGAAGAAACCAAGGGAAGCAGTAACAAAGGTGGAAATTGAGGAGGAAGAGGGAAGAAGGAACGGTGCAAGGAAAGGACAGCAAAGAACGTGACTGCCGAGTTGAGGTACTGAACGGTCGAATTAAACCCTCATATTGCTCTCTCTCCCTCTCTCTCCCTCTCTCTCCCTCTCTCTTCTCTCTCTCCTCTGGAGAAACGGCAGCACAGAAGACTTCGTTGGATTAGGGTAATGACACAGTAAGTCACAAGACGCCACAAGACAGCAAGTGGACGGTTGAGGCACGTACTAAAGATAGGTTGGGGATCAGATGAACGGAAGGGGATAGTAGTGGGTTGTACTTGAGGTTTGAGGGGGAGGAATTGCCGAAACAGTCGATGAGGTACATGACAACATACTAAAGATTTACATCTCCTGTCGTCCACCGGAACAGGAGGTGTGACTTACTGCAGCATCCGACTAATCCATATCAGACAATGACGACAATCAATCTCTGCTCCTCACAGAAAGCCCGGCTACAGGCTGTTAGGACTGTCCAAGGTCTATCCAAGGTCTATCCAAACCACTAACAGGACTATTGCAAATGATAACAAGTTCCACCGTCAACATCTTGGGATGAATGGTTAGTCTCTTCACTATTTCACGTGAGGAAAGGTTGTTTTGACGGGTTAAATTGCTAGACATGTACGACAATCTAATTGACAACAGCAATTTCGAAGTCGTCGACCTCATCGACCTCATCGACCTCAACAAGACTTGAGGTATGATTGATTACCGACGTTTGCCTCCCGGGGTGATGCTAGTCCTGCTACTCAAATCGAGTAAGGTAGAGCTGGGCTGACGATTCGTCAATGACTTCGATGCTCGGTGCCATCGCCCAAGGGCCAGGTTTTTTCTCATCCATCGCTGTTTTTTGTGCCCAAGTGCTTCTCCTCTCACTGCATTGGACTTTCTGCACGGTCCAGCAGGGTCGCCTGGTCAGTGCAGACTGCAGAATCACTACTGTACTTCGTCCCCAACAACAACCAAGCTTTCTGGGGCAACGGCCAATATGGGGAAATACCGTTTGGAATTCCGCCAAGCAGGAGCAATCAATGTGAAAGAGCTTGGCCCTTGGGGGCCTGGGGTTGTTGAGATGTTTCTCTGCAAACATCATCACTTCACGAAGGATGCTAAAACCCCAGGGATAGGAAATCGGAGTATTCGGAGAGATTTCGATGCAATCACGGCGACTGGCAGATCCCGTCCTGGCGTCACCCATTTTCCCACTCCATTTGCTACTCTTTCTCTGTTCTGTTAATAGATGATAACATGGTCTGTCTACATTGCATATGCATACTGATTTAATCTCCGAGCCATGAGTTGCTCCTACTTTGGGGTGCCATGCTTCTAACGAATTGGATACGGTACGGAGTTCATGTCCGGCTATTCATGCCGGTCTAGAAAAAGGAACGGGGAATGTTGAAGCAAATACTCCGTAATAATGAAGCCAATAGGATTAATCCTAGGTATTCTTTGAAGTGGTGGACCTATGAGAGCCTCCGCCATGCTCGGCTTACGTAAGAAAATAACTAATCCTCATTCGTGCTAAGGTAGCTTGAGGGGGCTTCCGTTTGCTCCGACGCTTCCGTAATCGTAATCCTTTGGCTGCTCCACTCCTCGGGCTACCTTACGTAGGATATCTTTTTTCCCTCAGGATCGTTATTGGTATTGATTTCTATCTTAGTAAAACAAGTATGATTCTTACTAATGCGTTACTGCTTTTCAGCGCATCGCAACAGTAGGACATCTTCTGCACCCCTCATTTTCAAGCGAGCCAGACATCTACAAAGGGCAATGAAGGAGGACGAGAGATCTTGGTCCAAGCTGCAAGGCTGCAGCAGCAACGTCAATGGCCCATTTTGGAATGGAAAAGAGGGGGCTGGGAACACATTATGATTGGCCAAGACGAGCATGCCAAAAGCTGACAAACGCGGTCGGCTCCACAAGGACCAACCAATCCACCGGTCCCACCACTTCAACCCTGCATCGGCTGTTGAAAAGCCCAGAGTCCCGGGTGGCGTACAGATCCACCCTCGTCTCCTCGGTGTGGGACCCGCATCATCCTCACTGGAGTCACTTCACGCACCTCACTAACTTCTACCGGCAGCATCAGTCCCACCCTCACTCGGGTTCCCTCGTACTGTGAAATCCCTTGGAGGGACCAGTCACCTGATGCGGTACTGACATGCAGCAAGAAAAGTGACATGCGCCATGCAGCTGTCAAAGGCGGTACTGCGCAAACGAATTAATCAACGAATATCCCATCAAAGAAAAAAGGATCTGTCAGCATGCGAGGCTGCTGTACCGCAATCCATAGATGCGCATACGGGCCAAAGTCGCAAAAGTCGCGCAATCTTTCGGTCAAGAATCCATTGGATTATTGGATTATTGTTCCACCTCGTTCCTCGTCAATTCACGGGCTTTGCACCAAAGCTGATGCTGTGACGATTCAACAATATTCTGAAGCGGAGGGCTCACCTGCCGTATCAGCGAACGCTTTCAGGTGTCTTGACGAATCGCTGCAAGGTCATTGCTTACCAGGCTCCTACTAGTAGTCTACTAGTAGTGCTCTGAGAAGAAGAAGAATATCCCAACGGTTGAGTGGACGTAGGGTGCTAAAGTATCTCCGGAGTGCTCCGCAAGGATGGAAACATCCGCTTGGCGATGAGGTAAATGCCCTGTACGTCGTACCTAAAGTACTACGTAGAGATGCTGGAGGCTAGAAGCAGCATGGGAGGGGCGGAGAGGGAAAGAAAAGCCGGCTGCTCATGGGGATTGGGAGAAAACGAAAGGTCCAAGTGTGAAAACTGCTATGTATGTACGGAGTACCTAGTACGGAATACTGTACTAGTCTTCAGTAATAAAGTACCTCAAGCGTAGCCCTGAATCGATCTCTTCCCTTGTTCCCCGTTAGAGGCATCGCAAGGATTGGTGCTGGAGAAAGGGCGCGGCCAATGGCAAGGGCGCTCTACGTAGCCACTGCAACGGCCCGAAGATTGAAAACCAGGCACATCCGCCCGACAAACGGGAGATGGGAGATGGGAAAGAAGGAACCAAATCAATAAATAATTCTAATCATTATTCCACCGAGGAAAAAAGGATTTTCATTTCTGAAAGAAAAAGACACAAAAGCAAACCCATCTGGCCCAACCACGTTATTAACGCATAACAACCACAAGTACTTCTTCTCGAACAATTAAAAACATTAATGCCCAATTGGGAATATCCGTTTCAAGACGCGTGTCACTCGACTCTGCTGCTTCTAGATCCATAGGTGTACTGTATTCGGTATGTGTTTCTCGCCCCGTTCCACAAACCTGGCACCACAGGCGCGCAGGTACTACCTGGTAGATCTGCCATGTGCTTTTGGCCAGAAATGGTCGGTGCACCTCACCACAACATAGCTAACACAATGCCAGCGACTCTTCGATACCACACACCATTGTTCTCTGCCTGCAGAATCAAGTTTCTGTCTGTCCGGTGGTTTGCGACACCATTGGCGTGACCATTAGCCACGTAGCGAACCGCACTTGGACTGCGACCATTCGACTTTCCCTCCATTTGGAACGCTTTTCATTCCGACTCCGCTGTCAACAGTTGCAGCCATGATTGCGCGTCTTTAGACTTGTACAACCCAGGTCGCTCTTGCCATCTCCACAATGCCGCGCGGATTGATCGATTTGCAGTTACCGAAGCTGGTAGAGGCTGCGAAGAAGCAACGGGAGGAACTGACCTTGGACTCTCCACATTCGCCGGCCATGGGACACGCGCTGCGGAACTCGCAGTCGTCGACATCGTCTGACCAACCCTCACCGAGTTCCCCGACCTTCTCTGCTCGGGGCCACTCTCGTTTTCCAAGCTCGAACTCATCGCTCGCCTCCAGCCCTTCGCCACTGATCCGCGAGTCGATGGATGGCTTCGGTACTCCCAAGAGACCACTGACCGAGGTGAAAGAGGAACCCCACGAGAGGGAAGAGGAACACGAGGCGATGTATGACCTGAATGATGGTCCGAACGGTATATGTAAGTTCTATACGCGTGATTTTACAATGAGACTTACACAACGGTAACTCCGGCGCTGACTCGGACTGGCAGATGACTTCTCTGTTGAGGGATTGGATGTCGAGCGCAAACCTGCCAAAGCGGAGACCCTACCATATCCTACTGAATACGACCTGGCAGACGACCTTCAGCCAGACACGGATTTCGCTTCAACCCACTCTGCCAAGAGGCGCCGTGGTGAATTGACCTTGAATACCTTGGGCTCGCGATTTGGCACCAAACTACCTTCGTTCTCCCGTAAATGGCGACACAGGCAAACCGGAAAGACCATCTCCATTGCCGACAGTCTCGAACAACCCAGGCATTCCCGCGCAAATTCGACCCGTGCGCCTTCGCGCGCTGGCTCGGTTGTGGAGGTCCCCGAATCCCAGGATCCCCAGCTTCCCCCTACCCCGGCCAGAAGCGTGTCCGGGGACAACCCCGAAGATTCGCCTACACTACCAATAGACATCCAGAGGGCGAACTCCTCTACTGAGGAGTTTGACGCCGAAGGACAAACCGCAACGACTCCCCTTCTTCCACCCATCATGACCGAGTTTCCGTCACACCTTAAGGAGATACCATACCAGTCGCCTCTTCAGTCACCCACCGTCGCGGACCCAGAACCGGCCTACTCTGTCCACACGCCAATCATGGGTCCGCAGGTCGTGGGCCTACCTTCCCCTCCCCTGTCGGCGAAACCGTCCATGGCCTCTTTCCACCGCCAGCGCGGCTTGAGTACGCCTTCCGCAGAGCACCCTTCAGGGCTTAACGCTGATCCCAACGACCACTGGGCCGTTAAACTTGGGCATGCCAACTTTATCATCAACCCCGAGCCTTATGTGCCCGAGCACTTCGATCTAGCCGCCTGCAAAAAGTTACGATCAGACTGGGACCTCGCTCGCTGCAACTTCATGAAGCACCTCATGCGTACTGGCGAAAACTGGGGCGCGACCTCCAAGACGTACAAGCTGACCGAGGAAAAGTGGGCAGAGATTGATGCCTGCTGGAAATGCAATACCGACCTCTGCAACTCACGAACGACAGACAATGGCTTTGAGACCGCACTCTCCATGAGTCAAAGTCCCGTTGCAGAGCCTGCGCCTCCGATGAAGTTGCCTGCACTCAATGGGCCAAAAAGCGAAGGTAAATTTCCGAAGCTTGGAGACGAGGACATTGTAGGTCCTATGGAACAGGTCGCTCAAGTGCCGCAGCCGCGGCCTCTTAAAAGGACGGGCTTCCTCAAGTTCTTCAACATTTTTGGCCGAGCTATTAAGGAGAGAGGTTCCTCGCTGTGACTGCCGCTAATAACCCCTTACGCTGTAAATTTGTTACCTGTACAAACACACATATTAACGACTTCCACGATCAACGATACCTAAGATCCATACATTTCCGAAGTCTCACGACGCTCCTTCTAACCAATCACGAGATCCACCACGGCATCTTAATCACGTTCTTTA
>JAABUL010004986.1_pt1 | contig 17080 bp, 20 predicted proteins | sample 5559151 | NCBI WGS metagenome assembly JAABUL01 (sample SAMN10711876, study PRJNA513368) | rock metagenome | isolation source: Antarctica rocks | place: Antarctica: Victoria Land, Pudding Butte sud | reverse complement strand
GGCCGTTTTCCATGGGTGCTAGATGTGCGGCGACCGCTGCCAATTCAATGACCTCGTCTTCATAGGAATAGCCCATCCTTAGACCAACAGCACCTTTGTTCCCCATCTGTTGCACTCCTACGCCGACACCGCCAGTCTCTAGCCACTTGATGCGGTTAGCTTGATCATTCGGAATGAAGGCCATAATCGCTGTCATGCCGACGTTTCTGGTGATGATATTGGTGTATTGGGAGCCATTGAGCATTGCCGTTGCTGCAGCTTCAACTGCATGGCGAAATCTGTCAAAATATGGTGTCAAGTATGATTCACCAAGGAAAGCGTAGGCAATTGGTGCAACCTCTTGAAGGGAGAGTATAAGAACATCAGGCGCTTGGGGTTTAGGCAAAGCATCTAAAAGATGACGGGCAAAAACTTTAGAATCAACTTTTTCTCGAGCGCAGTTGAAAGTAACAATGTAAATGTCGAGGGCGAACATCCTCAAAGAACCATGTACCAGAGTTCAAAGAAGGTAGGCAGAAGTTGCTCTGAAAGTTGATGTCGTGCTTCTACGCGTGGTCTAGGATGAGACAGTTCCCCTCGATTATACCCGTTCACCCTAATGTAAGCTCTACCCGGGTATTAGCGTGTGCAGAAAGCTATCTAATTCTTGGCATTGCATTTGTCGCGCCCTTCACCAAATTTGTATAGACCTTTTGACATCTCAACCTCTCAACATCTATTCTCGCATCAAAACATCTTCAAAATAAGTGAAAATGAAGCTATTCAGACACTACCAATCAAAATCTATAGTACCAGCTTCAAGATCTCTTTTCAAGGCTCTAATATCAGCTTCAAAGATATAATCTTCGACACTATGCTTGAAATGCTGCTTTGAAAACCTGTCACAGCGACTTCTTGCTACTGCATAGTGCAGAAATTCACCAAAAGTGCCTTCGAAATGAGGTCATATCTCCTCGAAATGTCTTCTGATTCAGATCTTCAGCACACTGAAACTGAGCTCAATGAGATTGAAGTTCGAAGAGTATGATGACAGATATCGTATCTCACACCCGTGTGAGATAATGAGTTCCTCGATACGAGCGTTACAGTGTATGCTGACGTTATTCATGATGATTACACTCTTCGGGGCCGAAAAGAAACTGCATAGAGATAGCAATTCATCTGCTAGCCATCGAAAGAAAGCCTCGCCGTTGAATCAGCCTTCACGAATACCTGTACAGAGTAGATAATCATCTATCGTGTAAGCCGGAAGAACACTTCAGCAATGCTCTCTCTTTCTAGAGGCTTGATAGCGAGCTGATTCACCAACTGGTGCGTAGACTTGATGACGTCACCCCGTAGTCTCGTTGAAGAGAGTCTCGTCAACGAAGACAAGCTGCTCAGCCGTCAGCTGCAACAGGTCGGCAACCCAGTTTAGTCGCAGCTCATCGTTCTGTCTGATGTTCACACGCTGTCCCTTTTTATTGCTTCAGTGTCTCTTTTTCAGAATTCTGGATATCGTGGACCTGTGAACATGTATACCCCACTCCTCCCATAGAAATCACATCATCTCTTTCTGCATAGCCCATGACTGTTGCTTCAGATATGTAATTAGGGAGTCTTCAGCGATCGGAAAGATCTTTCGAGGAGCGCCTTTGAATCGGAATTGAGATCTGAACGGAGAGCCGTACATGAAGAGATTCTCCTGTATTCTATAAACAGTGGTAAAATGACAATGAACTTCTTCAGCGATGGCGTCAGATCGCCAGTGTAATAACAGAAGACGAAGTATCTTTGAGCGAAGCGTCGGGGCAAGTGGGTCAGTCATAGCTGCGTGAAAGATTAGTGATCGAAAGAGTTGAATAGCTTCATTCTTACCTATTCTATTGAAGGAAGGTAACACGAAAATAGGTGGAAAATAGGTGAAAGGTACTCACGATGTCTGAACTTGAGTGTAAATTTGATGGGGGGCGCGACAAATGCAATGCCAAGAACTAGATAGCTTTCTGCACACGCTAATATCGAATTAGGTCGTATCTAAACCATATGGAGAACGATTGTTTTTCTTCGCCTTTCACGGTTTCACCCCGTTCCAGCTCGCTCTCACTATGTTACTGTCACCATCCTTAATTTGTTCGACCCAGAAAATCTTCCTCTAATGAGCACAGATGAGGCTCTGCTTGTTCGCTTCCAGAAGTTATTATCCTTTCCGCTCAACATTTTGAAGCATATTGGGCGCATTGTTTGGGTGACGTCTGGCATTTGATTAAAAAGAGCAAAGTAGGTGGTGGCTAAAGCACTAGCGGGAACACTTGGCCAAAGAGATAAGAGACACATAAAGCTGAAAACAATTATCTATCTCGATGCCAGCGCCAGTCTGGATAGCCGCTATGTGTGACGAAGGTATGGGCTTTATGGAATACAATCATGTCATAATTGGTATAGGTTAAATTGAGCTAACAATGGGCAACCTGAAGTAACTTTTACTGTTCAGCATGAGTCCTGATTCGAAAGATCTGTGGGGAGCAAAATGTTGTGCAAATCGCGTTTTCCCTCATACATATGGTACATCGATATAGAGCACGAAGAGAACCAGATTCTTACCCCCACTAATCAACTACAGCTTCGCCTCAGGCGTACTCGCTGCTTGGATCCTAAAATTGGTCCGTGGATGATGGATGCGGATCTCTTTCCCACCAACCTTGGTCTGGACCGTCACAACCGACTCCTTCAAAGTCAAGGCTACCAGCCGGCCTCGATCATGATGCTTGAAACCAGTATCGATAGGCCACACTTCAACATCCTCACCCTTTTTCAAGGCTAAAGGATCACTGTCGTCTACTTGACCTTCTGGTTCAGCGAATTCCGCTTGTGAGACGAATTTGACAGCATCAGCCCCCTTTAGTGTTACAGGCTTTGGTGAAGATGACTTGGCGGCAGACATTGCCTTGCTAAAGCGGTCAAGATATGCGAAGACTTTAGGGAACTGCTTTTCGGAGATAAGTGAAGGTGGGAGCGCGCCCTTGAGCTCGACAAGCCAATGGAACGGCCAAATAGCTGAGAGACAAAGTTTCATTGGTCAGTAAATTCTTGGAGTCCCTTCGGATTGACTAACCCTCAATGTCCGCCAAGGAAGGCTTTGCAGTTTTCAAGATCCATTCTCTACCATCGGCTAAAAGCCCAGTCTCTAGGAAGTCGAAATTATCCATCATCTGCGCCAATGCCTCGGGCCTCATCTTTGTGACATCTGACTTCGCCCAGCTTCTGCCAGTATACTCTTCACGGTCCTTCGTGAACTTTGGATCCTTCAATAGCGGCATTTCTGGGGGAATAAGTTGAGCTGCTCGTGCGAACACGCCTCCGTCGACTGTCCACTTCTCAAGTAGCTTCTCAACGGCTTTCTGGTCGGGCTGCGAAGCACCTAGAGCACCCTCAGGAAACCTTTCTTCTAGTTTCTGCAGGATCAGGCGAGTATCGCAGTAAACGTCCCGACCAATGGACATGATAGGGATTCTCCGGTACTTTATTCCCAGGGCGTTAAGGTCTTCCCTGGGAAGGGTCGGTGGTTGGATCTGATGTTTGTTAGATCACAGGTGACCGACCAGGGTGTGGCTAGCTCACACATTGTCCGTACTCAATCCCTCGTAAGGTAAGGTACCAGATGATCTAAGAGGACACATTTCAACACAGGGAACTCAGTGCTTGCAAATGATTGACCAACCCTCTTAGCAAATGGCGAGAACGAGTAATGAAAGAGAACTATATCGTTATGAGAAGCCATGATGAGCTGTGAAAACTGGGAGATGAAGGGGATGAAGCACGGTTCTAAGTTCATAAAGGAAGAACACTAAAGCTCTCTCCGCATTTCGACAAAACAGAACATCATCATCGCTTGGGCCTCGGCATATAAGTGCGGCGTTTAGTTAATTAAAGCCGACCGGAATCCACACACTAACTCGGCTTCAATGCCTCAACTCTCAATAACGATCTATCTTACTGCACAAGGTACTAGTAATTGTTTACTTCTTTTGCTTCTCGTCTCTACCACGCTTTCCATAGTACTCATTCCTAATTCAGTGTCAACACAAGGAGGAATCAAAGCTTCACATGGACTTACATTTTCTTCCCCCTATCAGCCTCAGTTGCTGTTCCTTCCAGACGATCCAAAGCTTCCTCTATTAGACCGATGTGGCCTCGTAGGGTACCTAGTCGAAGCGTGAATTCAGTGATAGGCTACAAAGAGACATAGTTTCATACTTTTGACTCAGAAACGAGGGAGGCTAGTAACAGAGTAGACATTGCCTCTTTTCAACCAATCTTAACATATCCATATACATACCTTCGAGCTCATCCATCCGGGCCTCGTGTTCTTCAAGGTTGTAAACATGATGTGACCGTAGGTATAGTGTAGATCCTGCTATTGCGGAAATGTTGAGGCCAAGGAGAACCAATGGGTTTCGGAGGAACGACATAATATTGGAGATCTTTACTCTTCAAGAAAGAGTGTCACTGCAAGGCAGTGGAACAAGTGCTGTCGAATTGTCGATTCATAGATATCGTATGATCGATGATGGCTTCAATGAACGCTAAGATAAGATTAGGTCGCGCTCGTCGCGTGGAAACGTGACTCGCTTTTGTCTCTTGAATTGGGCGATGATAATTCAGATTTTCAACATGTCTACTCTGTAATCGGTACCTATCGTGGGGCTGAGATCTCTTCTGCGCCCTAGAAATCCTTCATGGTCTTCGTAATATGTGTTCTTCGCAGCCGTTCCTCCCTTCTTCGCCCATCTCCCTCAATGCAGGTCATAGACGAAAATCACGATTTACCTACAAGCAACTTTCCCAGCTTAGCCTCTCCTCAACCTCCTGTCCACTTCGAGTCATAGCCCATATTGACCTGGATGCCTTCTACGCTCAGGTAGAGGGCGTAAGGCTGGGTATAGCTGAGGATCAGCCACTCGCAGTTCAGGTACGCATGGGACTCCCGCGGGTGCGGACTGCACGATTGATATATTCTATAGCAATGGCAAGGCCTCATTGCAATCAACTACCCCGCGAGAAAGTTCGGCATGAACAGGCATGTAAATATTACCGAAGCCAAGAAGTTATGTCCAGAATTGATCATGCAACATGTCGCTACGTGGAAGGAAGGAGATGAGAAATGGGCTTACCATCCGGATGCCTTCGCAAACATTGCGACCCATAAAGTGTCGCTGGATCCTTATAGGTTAGAGTCAAGAAGGATACTGGCGTGCGTCAAAGATGTGCTCCCACCACCACCAATACAGAGAGTAGAGAAGGCTAGTGTTGATGAATTCTTCCTGGATCTTTCAGCGCAGATACATTGCACGCTTCTCGAGAGGTATCCCGAGATCAGTGGTCCTGCTCCGTATGATGACCCTACCGAATTCCTGCCGCGCCCTCCTACTACAGCCCTTGACTGGAAGACCGATGCGCTAGTGGATCTTGACGTTACTGAGACGGAGGACGATGATCCTGACTGGGATGATGTCGCTATGTGTATCGGATCCGAAATTGTGCGTTCAGTACGCGCTGCAATTGTTAAATGTCTAAAGTACACTTGCTCTGCTGGTATCGCACGTAATAAAACGATCGCGAAGCTAGGATCCGGCCACAAGAAGCCCAACCAGCAGACCATCGTGAGAAATCGAGCTGTGCAGTATTTTCTTGGAGATATCAAATACACAAAAATTCGAAATCTAGGAGGGAAACTGGGCGAAGAAGTGGCTTCTAAGTTTGGTACAGATCAAGTTCAAGAACTACTAAAAGCGCCACTTGAGCACCTAAAGTCGCGAATAGGTGATGATACTGGCACGTGGGTCTATCAAGTTATCAGGGGTGAGGACTACAGTGAGGTAAATTCTCGTACGCAGATAAAGTCAATGCTCTCTGCCAAATCCTTCCGCCCAAGTATAAACACCTTTGAACAAGCTGTTAGATGGTTACGGATCTTTGCGGCCGACATCTTCTCACGACTGGTTGAAGAAGGAGTTGTTGAGAATAAGCGAAGACCTAAGACTATCAACTTACACCATAGGCAAGCTGGGCAAATGCGGTCACGTCAAGCCCCGATCCCTACGGGTAGACCCATCAATGAATCTCTACTGTTTGGCATTGCAAAAAATCTGCTGGGACAAATTGTGGTAGATGGCAGGGCGTGGCCATGTGCGAATCTTCAGCTCAGCGTGGGCGGTCTCGAGGATGGTCCGAAAGGCAACCTAGGAATTGGTGGCTTTCTGCTTCGAGGAGAAGAAGCAAAAACGATGAAAGCCACGGCACGAGACGCCGAACAGCACCTGTTTGCCGAAAATGAAGGCCAACCTGACAAGCGGCGGAAACTCGAAAATGGAGCCATTCAAAGATTCTTTCCGAGAAGTGAGAGCAGTCATGAAGAGTTCGATGAAGAGGAGATGCTGCCACCTCTTGAGACCGAAAACGGTGTTGAAAAAGACTACAAGTTAAATGAACGTGAATTAGACCTTGAGCCTCGCCAACAGGGGGAAAAACCATTGGAACGTCTTCTGGACGTCGCGCCTTCGCTACATCAGTTTTCAATTGAATCTTATGTTTGTGACCGTTGTAGCAAAGCTATGCCAACAACAAGCAAAAGAGAGCACGAAGATTGGCATTTCGCGAAGGATCTACAGGCACAGGAACGCCAGGAAAGTAGGTCAGATGGCATCAATGAAAGCCCCACGGTCATTCCATCTCACGGGCCCAAGGGATCCAGGAGTGGCAAATCAAGCGCAATCTCAAATCAGAAAAGCGTCGAGAAGGGGCAAAAGCGACTGGCCTTCGGATGATCGAAGTGTAGTAGAGCGACGTAGCTTTACAGTGTGATAAGGCAAAAACCACAGACGAACACATAATGCGCGCAGCCAGCTTGCGTAGCTTAGAGGATACTATCTTTGCCTTTTGTGGTTATGGCCTCCGTTCACACCTTACTGTCTTAGTCACGATTACTATCAGAAGCCCATATCTTCACCTTGCAAGACCTTGCCCCAGGTACAGCTATTTTGTTCGCCGCTCCACCGAACAGACCCAGTCTGTGTGATCACCGTGATATGAGCCTAGGAGGTAGCGGAGGATTGTTTTGTTAAGATTGATTTTAGGATGGAATAGACGTAAGATGCCTTACGCATTCCTTATCGCCCTGAAGCTGACATAGCAATAGCTCTTCCGCCGCGACTGTTCCTAAGTGGGTTGTCCACGTAACTCTTGACGAGTGTCAAATGCAGATCGTACGGAGTCCCAAAAGACAACAGTGGCTGTGGTGGAGATATTGCTAGTACGCACGTCCCTGGCGGTTTAACCTGGAATCTTTCACTATATTGAACGTCTAACGTACCGCTGCTTACAAAATTGGAGCTGAACGGTTTCGCTTCGAAATTCATTCTCTCACTTGTTCGGGGCTCGGCATTCGTGCGTTCAGCTGCACTCGGAGGCCCCAGTCTTTCCGATTGCATATGTATATTACAATGGTCGGAGCGTATTTGCTGGGATTTCGCACCACCTCGCTGATCCTCCGGCTACCATGTGGTGACGGTTGACGCAACGTTGACAAAAACGGCAGCAGGTTGATTGTCAGGGAGCCTCCATTTTCCTCACCTAGAATCCTCTGGCCCCCAAAATACAACACGGCGCCACACGAGGGTCACTTGTTCCTGGCCCTTAGTGTTCCGGCGCGTCCCATCGAAACAGTCATGAGGCTCGGCCAGACAATCTCTTTTCCACCCACATTGCTCGCTATCAAGGTGAGAATGGCGTACGGGCTGGTGTACCAAGTGCCTGTGCCAGGTACAAGATCCCATTTCTAACATACTCTTCTTCTCGGGACTGGCGTAACGCAATTCTCAGTCGAACTTCTCGCCAACTTAGCAGCGACACCGACGGTAGCTGGATCCTTATCAAAGCCGATTCCATTTGGCCCGTCGCTCCCATTCAAAGTATATGGGGCGTAAGCCAGTATGACTGTGATTGTGCATGTTCCTGATATTGTAATCAGCATGCATAGGTCGATAAAACCAACGGCACTCGACCTGTAGTCTAGTCGGCTGGTATGTCCAAGGATGAACATTGTAGTTATATGACTTAACCAAAGCTACATCTATTGTTCCGCGGCGATGAAACCGGTAGCATCGTCATCTTCACGAAAAACTCAACAATATAAAGCATAGTCTGGAGGTAGGAGTGTCCCACCGAGGTCCAGAGCGACTGCTCTGCCATGCACGGGACCCTTCATAATGAGGACAGCGTCAACAATACGCCAAAACTTCGGACCAAGCCATGACGAGTTGGATACGCAGTTGGATAACCAACAAAATCATGGCGTGGATAATTCCAAACTTGATTGGTCAGACCCACGGGCCTGGCTTCCATTGACCAGTTCGCTCCTTTCCCAATCAAGGGGGGCTGCAGCACTCTTTCTTCACAGGTTGCATACTTCAACCATGCGCTTAGTCCGATGGCTCTCGAGTGTGAATACCATTGGTGGATGGAGCGCGAAGGAGATGCTCTTCATATAGACCGTTCCTACGAACACGAGATTCAAACTGCTGCGAACGATGCAGTTTCAGCACGACCAGCAGATCATTGATACATGGGAAGCTTCAGACCAGGATTGACCTGCAATCAAACAATGTGCACTGAAAAAGCTGTATGAATCTGAGGACGAGTGGAGACTGTATCGATTCGGAATTCAGACATGCTAAAGCGAAATCAATTCTCAACCATGATGCAAGCAGGCTGAAGGCCAAGACATCCTCCGTTGAGTATCAAGAATCCGGGCCCTGCCCTACCCTGAAGTCTAGACCCCTTAGGACTATTCTTAGCCTGCTGCAGGAGACGCCAGTTTCCTGCAGAACGATTGTGCAGCAAAAATGCAGCCATCTTATGAAGAAATCAAGAGTCTCCTGTCTCCGACATGTCTGATATGCGTGAAGTCTTCTGAAATGGAGATGGAGATGGAGATGGAGATTTGGCTTGGTCGAAGCACAGCGTTTGACTGTACGAGTACACCGCCGAGGTCCATTACTCTTGCAGAGACAATCGTGATTGGTTCGCCAAGAATGGGACCTCTCACAGACCATCCAGGCAACAAGGCAGATAGCAACGATAATATGTAGCAAGAGCTTTTCATATGTAGTGGGATACTTTAGAGTACTCCGTAGTCGGTGAAGCAAGTGTGAACCTTGGTGATTCCCAACGATAGGGCAAGAATCGCCTGTTTGGGGGGGGAAGCCTGCGGCGCTTGCCGATCGTAAGTTGCTGCCTTAAGCCTTTGGGGAGGAATTCTCCCGCAGCCTGCAGGTTTCATTGCTGCCCAACGCGAGGCATCACGAATCACGCATCACGAATCACCATAACGCTTCCCACCGGACCAGATTCATTAATATGTACTGTATCTGATCCTCACAATTTGACAGCTATCGCTGAATGGAAGATGAGAGGTACGGAATACATACATCTGATATTGGGCTAAAGCACGTGCTATCGACAACAATGAAACTACGGAATACTCTACTCCGTATTAACAATTGATTGAAGCCATCTGTACTCCGTACTCCGTCCGCCCTGTTTTCTGTAGCACGAGATTGATGTCAGACTGACTTGTCATTTCACTACTGGTCATCAAATCACATGCTTCACCTGCTTCACCTGCTCCACCTGCTTCACATCGATGATCGTCGAGGTTCAAGCGGCGGGGACGCTTGCCCCCGATCGAGTCACCGCTGCAGTTGCCCCCCCAGTCTCGACCTGTTAAAGAGCCCGACCTTCCCCCCCACCCTTTCCAACCTCTCACTGCCATCCACGTCGAAACAGCTGAAAATCGTGCCCTTTCTCGTACAAGTCACCGAGCATCATCTTCTTCTCTCAACCAGCCGGCATCATCAGCCTGGTAAAACAAAGTAAAAAAACAAGTAAAACGAAAGCTGTTGCCTTCCACAACTCAAAGCCAACCTTTACCCCCGCCCCGGCCCCCCCGACCCTCATCCGCAGCAAATCATCAGTCGTACACCAAGGGTTTTTGGCACAAGTCTAAGAACTGCGTCGGCCACTCCATCAGCTAGCTATAAGCCCTCCCCGCCTCTACCTCAGAGTCGAGTTTTTCCTGCCGCCCCTTCTGGATCTGGAAATCAGAATAAACCCTCAGCCTTCCTACATCCTCGCATTTTTCGAAATTTATTCTCTCAGTTTCTCATCTTCCTGTGCTGCTTGACAGTTGCTGGCTACCTGGAATCTCTCCCCAAGGCATTTAACTTTAGCTCTTTAGTCGTCATGTCCCACCGTGATCGTGAGCGGGAGCGGGAGCGTGAGCGTGAGCGTGACCGAGGAGGCGACCGAGACCGAGGAGACCGCCGAAGAGAACCGCGGGAACGTGATCCTGGAAGGGAACCCATACGGGAAAGGGAGCCTCCAAGGCCTAGCAGAGGTAGCGATCTGAATGAATTCTTCGTTGATGGCACGGGAATCCATCGCGAGGTCATGCAACGAGAAATATGCAAATACCTTGGACCAGAGGCCTACTCCAGACCTGGAGCTTATAATGTTTGATCTTGCACTTTTCATGCTATCACCGTCCACGGTACTAATGACCGGTCAGGGTATTTCTGGCTTCATCGTAACTGCCGTGCGCCCCTTCACTCCGGTAAGTCGATAGTGCGACACCAAGCCACTTCGCTCGCTGACGCATAACTGCCACGTTAGAAAATGATAGAGGATCTTCAGAACCTGTCCGAAGATTATGTGTCCGAAAACCAACAGATGAGGTCGAGGGGCTATCAAGGTAGTCCAATGCGAGCCTCGCCTGTGGCAGGTATTCCTAACCAGTCTCTAGAGATACCATATAAGGACTCGAAGACAAGCCAACGTCAGGATGCTGTTTTGACACGTGACCCTTATGCCCAGGACGCCCGTTATATCCAGCAACCGGTCTATTCATCAGCCATTTCACAAGCTGGGTATCCATCCACCGCAGGTGGCTATCCTCCAGGACCCAATTATCCACCATCTCAGGTATCTGGATATCCACCAACATCCGGATATCCTCCACAAGGAACTGTTTATCCGCAAAGCTCTGGCTACCCACCACAAGCTGGTTATCCACCACAAGGTACTGGCTACCCGACTGCCTCAGGGTATGCAGCCGCAGGATATCCAGCCACTGTCGGGAGGCCAGGGAACCCTAATGATATGAATTACACATATGCAGAACAGACAGGAGATTATTCATCACAAGGTTATCCGTATCGCCAAATGGATGCGTATCCAAGTGGTGCTCAAGCCAGAGAGCCTAGGTCCGCCCCTGGTTATCCATACGTGGCATCGTCTCAAGATGGTCCGATGCGAGGCTCCGCCATCGATGAAAGGTATGATAGCTATAGCCAGTCCATCCCTGCTGGAAGAGGTGGGTTTCCTGCTCCGTCTCGAGGAACACCAACCGGGTATGATCCTCCACAACCCCGGGATGGATTTGCACGTGAACCTATAAGAGATGAACGTCGACGCAGATGATACCCTTTGGCCTGACTGGTATCTGAAACGAAACCTGAAGTCTTGCAGAAATGTCTAATTTCTTCTTTTCTTATATCAAAATCCGGAGAACTCCAGGCGGACTGGATAAGCAGCCATGCTTCGTCAACGGCATCCTGGATCTTATTCCATCCACAGCTCCCGATTCACCTAACTTATAATTTCCCGATTGTCAAATGGAGTTCATTGATAGATTTCAACAAGTAGCTGGGTTGTAAAAGAGTCTTGTGCTTAATCACGAAATGGAGCTTCGATTTGACGCAACAAACCCTGGCGTTGTGTAGCTAATGTGGCCACGGCACCTTTCCAAGCCTGGATCGGGAAGGCTATCTGTCTTTTTGTTGCTCGAGTCATCGAGCAGTCACGATACACTCCTGGTCAAGTCACATGTTCAAGTCCAAGGTTCTGTTGCTCCCACAGTTTCCCCTATCAAGGACCGCCAGCGGATGCTATAAAGTGTGGAACTCCATCTGTGTGCTTTCTTTTGTTTGATTAGGGATATCGTTTCTTTGGCCATCTGTTTGTGGCATCAAGATTACCAGCATTTTCTGGAGACGCGTTTCTGGACAGGCATGATTGTTAGCGCGAATTGTCGGACAAGCGCACTGGTTTTGGTATGGAAGTATATAATTTCCTGTTCAGTGTTGCTACCTGGGCGGAGGGATGGGATATGCATCACTTCGGCGTCCACGGTAATAGAATGGCTACCCCCATTGATGATTTTTGGGGACCAATGTGAGAGTCGACATGTCCCAGTGTTGTCCTTTTTGCACATGTTACCTTGTCACTGATTGCAAAACTTCGATCACGTTATGCCCTGATGCTGATCCCAGTCGTCATTGGTGTCCTATCCTTTTGTGCAAGTACCAGCCGTCGAGACTGGATAAGGAAACCACAACTGTGTCCCCCGAGCACCGGTAATGCGAGGCGTACTGCTTCATGAGAAAAAAACCCTCGACCGCAGGTGAGCCCCCAACATCTTATTGATACTGGACAGGAGCTCAGGAACCTGTCCCACGATGAAAAGCAACCGGTTCCTTCACTTCAGGGTTGTCCGACTGGACGACCTTTTATGACTCTGCTGAGACGGTTAGCTTCGCAAAAATTGCGAACCAAAAATTACCTGGGCATACCTCCTCGGAGTGAATTGTCTTGGTATCATATTGGACCCCGAAGTGCTCAGTACAAGAAAAACAATCTAGTTATTACAGCTGTGGATCCACATTACTTTTACCAGGCCTTTGAATATCCTAGATCATATCTGCCCTGGACGAGGCTTTTGCAGAGCGATCTCGGTCATCTTCTGTGGATTTACGGTCGTATAGCATTTCTACGCCGCCTTAAGACGGTTGGTTGGCTCTATGCGTCGAGAGTTCTTGATTAAAACCCTTTGTACAGATACAGTGATTTTGCCTATGATGTGAATATTTACTGCAATGCCACATGATAGATGCTACTAAGAATGCCATTCGTTTCGTTCACCACGCTTGCCCGATTAATAATAGGTGCTGAACCGCGTATGACCCCTTCTCCATAATCACAACTGACTACAACCTTGGTAGAGTGACCACAAAGTCGGCCAATCACATGAGCGACACTTGTAACTGAGGCAAAGTCCAAACCTCTGACGTGATTGACCTACAAGTCGCAGCAAATGCATCACAAGTCTCGCACAGCAACGTAAACAGTGCGAGACGTTACACACTCGAGACACACTCAGCCCCACCAAGGAGGACTCGATCCTTAAGCCGCGAGGCGGGGACCCTGACCTTCCAACCAGCGGGCCAACCCGACTGCCTCTTCCTGGTCCGTTGTTAGATGCCACACATGAAAGCCTCGCTTTTCGTTGACAGAGTCTTGCTTAACCCTCTTCCCACATCTTCCCACTGCTCAACCACTTTCGGCCGATTAAGTCAACTCCTGCGCAACAATGTCGAGGCGGGGCTACCCCTCTAGTGAGATTTACGAAGAACGAGATCGAGACTACTATTCTTCGAGCGGTCGAGGAGGTCGCACCAAGTACGAAGAAATTGATGAGATCGACATTCGGGAACGCCGGCGTGAGCCAGAATTTCTACGAGAAGATTATGGTCGCAGTTCGGCGGGGCCTTTGGTAGTTCGAGACGATAAGCGTGAGAGCATCGAATATCGATCGAGAGACCGACCACGAGAACGCCCTCGAGGGAGAGAAGTCGAGACGGATGAAGTCATTATTGCGCGGGGTCCGAAGGAGCGACCAAGGGAGAGGGACGTTGTTGAGAAGGAGGAGATTTCTTATCGGCACAAGGAGAGAGAGAGGCCTGCCCCAAGAGAAGAGGTGAGGGAGGAGATTATCTATCGGGAACGGGAGAGGCAGCCCCCGGCGCCTTTACCTTTACAGCAGGTACGGAGAGAGCATGAGGAGTTTGTGTTTCGTCCTAGAACAAGGGAGCCAAGCTACGACAGGGAAGAAATCACGATTAGGGAGAGGGAGAGGGAAAAGCCTAGGAAGAAGGACTATGAAGAAGAAGAGATTATCATTCGTAGAGACGAGAGAGAAAGGGAGAGACCAAGGAAGAAGGATTACGAGGAGGACGAAATCATCATCCGTAGGGGTGAACAAGAGAGGGAACGGCCGAGAAAGAAGGAAGTTGCGGAAGATCAAATCGTCATCCGAAGGGGAGAGAGGGAACTACCGAGAGAGCGAGACAGAGGCTACGAAAAAGAGGAAATCATCATTCGCAAGGATGATAGGGATCGACTTAAGCCTCGCGCACGAAGCTACGAAAGGGAATCTATTAGCATAAGCCGCGACGAACGAGAGCGACCTCGTGCTAAATCAAGAGGCGGTTTCCAAGAAGAGGACATTATCATTCGAAAGAATGAGCGAGAGAGTGTACGAGGTGGGTCGAGTGATTACCGTGATGAGGAAGTCATCATTCGTAGGGACGAGCGAGAGCGAGAACGAGAACCCCCAAAGCGACGGGAGAGAGACTTTGAAGATGATATTATCATCCGCCATGATGATAATGACAAGCGCCATAAAGACGAAATCATTATTAGGCGGAATGAGAGGTCGCCATCACCCGAATACGTTCCTCCACCTCCACCGGAACCTGAACCTATTAGAGCACCGCCCATACATCAGGAAATTATCACCCACCACCGTCATATCGACCATGGCAAGCTCCTCCTAATCTCCGTTACACTACCATCTTACTAACCCTGCCTACAGGCTTTGAAGTTCGCCCACCCAAACCAGCTCCTGCTCCCCCACGTCCACGCTCCCCATCCCCTGAACCAAGCTACGAAGAAATCGAGATCCGCCGTCATGGCTCCCGCAATGGTCGACACTATGATGAAGATATTATCATCGACCGCCGCGCTCCATCCCCACGTCGTCGCCGCTCTCCCAGCCCGCCTCCTGCCCCTCGCTCCCACACCTACCGCGACGAACTGGACATTGCTGAGGAAGCGGAATATTACAATCGGAGGGAGACAGAACGGAGCTATATTGGAGAAGGGTACAACGGCGCTACGAAAGACTGGGCGATTGTGGATGTGCCGCCAGGAACGAAACGGGTAGAGATGGAGGGGATTGGAGGTGCGAAGGAGGAGGTTACATGGCAGCGGTATAACGGTGTACGGCGGAGCAAATTCATTGCCGAGGAAGATGGTCGCGGTTACAGCGGTGGCGGAGAACTTGTCAGGCAAGAAGAGGTTGTCATCGACAACCGAGATCAGGGTAGACGGTTTGTCGCGCAAAAGGATCGCAAGGATGCAATGTGGACCGAGATCACCAAAGACCTTGTCTCCAAAGAAGCCATTGACGAAACGGGCTACGACTATGAAGAAACCGAGTTCTTCTTCTACGTTATGGTGTATCTCCGCTATGTAAGCCTACTTTCTCCCCATATCAAACCCCCCCCCTTCCACCTCTCCTCTCAAATCACGCACCGCTAACGCCCCTTCCCCACGCAACAGGAAGACATCCTCCGCCTCGTGGAGCTCACCGAAGACATCAAACGTGACCGCCGCGACCGCATCCGAGAAATCCAGTGGGAGCGAGAAGTCCGCCCCGAGCGGGAGAGACCGCTCGTGAGGAAACAGCTGGCTGCGGGGCCGTGGGATGAGGAGAGGGTGTTTGAGAGGGAGGTCGTCTATGAGGGTGTGTCTCCGCCGCCGAGACGGTATCGCTGATTCAGCCTATCTCTTGGACGCGGGTTGGGGGGGGAAGGGGGGGCCGGGGCGGTGTTGAGCATATGGATGAGATTGACGGTGGGGGAGGTTTGGGGGCTCCACACATGGCATGAGATGAAACGAGCACGGATCGACCCGATGGGGCAACATCTCAACAACAACCACCACATCTAATTATCGGGAGCATACCAACTGGCGCTCAGCCACATTTCCTTCTCCGTTCTGTGGATAGCTGTTGGCGGGGGATGGGGATCTTAGCTGAGACATTTTCGAGTTTGGGCTTCGAGCGGTTTTAAGCCAGGGGTAGATAGCATGATGTTTATGAATTGACGAATCTTTCTTGCCATGACGTGTGTTCTTTGACGCGGTCCGAACCCACCTACAGTATACATACATAGGACGACAGCCAACCCCCCCCCCAAAAAAAAGCTAACTAAGAAAAAAAAAGGAGAATGCAATCAAGTCTTCCACAGTATCTATCACCTTCCCTTTCCCAACCAACCAACCAACCAACCACAATCGACCACCACCATCAACCCATCTTGACCCCTTCTCGCTTGGGTTATTATTGTTATTATTATATATTCCTCTCCGGAAAAACCCTAAAAAATCGGGAGTGTCCACAGCTGCTGCTTGCTCTGTTGTCTTTTTTTATTTATTTTTATTTTTATTTTTATTTTTAAAAAAGGAAGATGAGAAGATGGGATGGAGACGACGGACATATGTAGGAGAGAAAACCGCAACCAGCATACACACCGACGACGACGACGACGACGACGACGACGAGGACGACGCGTCATGGGCACAGACATCGATTGATTTATTGCTTGTAGACGGCGGGCGACAAAGAAAGACCATCAATGTATCGGTTTCCTGGAAATGCGAAATCTTTCGGTGCAAACTGCTTTGGTACTTAATAGAACTAATCGCTCGGTATATCACTAACGCCCACACACATGACACTCGATACGCCCGAATATACTAACTAAAACGCCTTCCAACTCCGCCCAAGCCAACGTCTTCCTCCGCCTCTCAGATCAAAACTTACGCTACCGCTCAAACTCCACAACTCTCTCCGCAGACCCAGCAGTCACAGCCGCCGCCGCATCCACCACCTCCAACAAGTCCACCCCACCTTCACCCCGCCCCCCAGACTCGACCTCCGCCTCCGCGCCTTCCAAGAGCTCTCGATCGCCCGCCCTCACACTCCTCAAACTCCTCCTATCCGCATCAACACCGCCCCTCTCCTCGTCCTCCTCCCCATCTTCCTCAGAACCCTGCCGCGCAACCGCACTCCTCTCCATGTCTCGCTGTGCTTCATCAACGCGCTTGCGCACCTCGCCCGCCACGCGCATGCCATCGCTGA
>JAABUL010004983.1_pt1 | contig 17086 bp, 15 predicted proteins | sample 5559151 | NCBI WGS metagenome assembly JAABUL01 (sample SAMN10711876, study PRJNA513368) | rock metagenome | isolation source: Antarctica rocks | place: Antarctica: Victoria Land, Pudding Butte sud | reverse complement strand
AAAAAGGGGGGGGGTAAGGTGAAAATGATATTAGCTTAAAGTAAGAGTAAGGAATACTGGCCGCCGTGGCTGGTCGGGGGGTGGGGATGGAAACGGGAGTAGGGTTAGGGGTAGCAGCTCCCGCGCTGCTACCCCTAACCGGGGGCTAGTCGGCCGCTAACCAAGCCATTTCAGCGGCGTAGAACTGGCGGGCCAACTCGTCGCTCAGCGGCTCGGCCACGGTCAGGGTCACGCCCTGGGCCGTGTGGCTGAGCGCGGGGGCGTGGCCCTGCACCGTCAGCGCGGCGGCGAACTGCTCTAGGTCGCCCATCGAGCTATCACTACTCACGCTGTGGTTGCTGGCGTGGTGGCCGAAGCTGCACTGCGTGTTGTACCGCTGGCGGCGGTGCCAGTCGAAAAAGGCGGCAAACTGCTGGGCCAGGCTCGGCGCCTGGCGCAAGTCCAGCGAGTTAAGAAAAAAGCCGTAGGCGGGGGAGTAACTGCGCTGTACGCTGATGTATTTTGCGCCGTAGCTGGTGCGCACGAGCTGGCCGGATGGGTCAATGCTCGTGGTATGTTCCTTGTACTCGTACAAGTCCTCTAAGCTGTTGAAGTGGCCGCTCTCGAACGGGTCGGTAACTGCCTCTACCTGGCGCGCAGTCGGCCCGTCCGTGTACCGAATATGCACGCTCGAACCGTTGGCGTAGATATCCGAAGTAACGCCGAACTTCACGCTGGGAAAGGCGGCTTTCAAGGCTTCGCGGATGAGCTGCGCCGTGCCCGCCGTGGTGTAGCTACGGGTGGTGACCCCGCCGCTCACCTGCTCGTAATAGGGCTGGCGGGGCTGCTTGCGGGCCTCGGCCTTGCGTTGCGCGGCCTGACCAGCGGCAGTAAGGGCTTCTATTACCCGTTGCTCGGCCTGGGCGATGCTAGAGGCGCTAAAGTGCTTGGCTGGCTTGCTCTGCTTGCCATAGAAAACCAAGTAAGCGGCGCGGTCCTGGCCGTAGTCGCGCACATAGCCCGCGGCTACGGTGTCGGCAACTCCTTCCGTCCGCACCTGGCGGGCATTGGCGATATAAAATTGGCGGCTTTGCTCAAAGGTGGCGGTGGTGCGTTTCATGGTAAAAGGCGGTTAGTTGGTTGCTATCTACCCTTATAAAAGCAAAACGTACACTATTTGTTGTATGAATTATATATAAAAAAGCGTGTTTTGATAACTTTTTTGCAGCCTTTTTCCCCCACTGCCCTAATCGTTGTTTAGGGTGCCTGGCGCGGCCTAAGCCGCTTTTTACTCCGAGGTGGGCGGGGCGGCTTTTTCAGCCGGCCGGCCCACCTCACCGCTTTTTAAAGCGGGTGGGTGGCTTCGCGCGGGGTCGGGTCGCCCACCGGCAGGTTGATGAAGAGCAACGGAATCATCCAGCCGGTGGGCGGCCCGACCCGGCGTGGGGCCTGGTGCGGTGGCCAAGCGTGAGGGATGGTAGGGGTTTAGTCCGAAGGACCGAAGGCGAAGCCGTAGCCCCGAACAGCCCGGCCCGTAGGGACACGCCCAAAAACAAACCGCTCCCGTGCTGCGCAAATTGGGAAAAAGGGGCGGTAGGGGAAAAATGTAGCCCGCACAAAAAAGCCGCCTCGGATTCCGGGACGGCTTTCTGAGGCGACGCACGGGTAACGCTGCCCTCGGCGTGGTAGGGGGCGCTTCGCGCCCCCTACCGGGTAATTTCCTGGCCCCGTTCTAGGGTACGGGTGGGCTGGGCTAACTCTTGGCCGCGGCTTATCTCGCGCCGCTCGGCCCGGTCGTTGCCGTGCTCTATCACCTGGCTACCGTTTTGCTTGGCTACGGCGTCGAGCGTACGGCTGACGCGGGCAATCTCCGGCTGGTCAGTGCGGTACGAAACCTTCATTTCGGAATGGCGAAGCCCTTCCTCGTCCTTAGTGCTCTGTATTTCGCTGACCCTCGCGCCGCTGGCAAGTACGGCGACTCTTACGGCCTCGGCCTGGCCCCGTGCGCCTGGTTTCGGCTCTTGTTCATCGACCTTGATAGTCACTTGCTTTTCCGTGCCCTGGGCTGCGGCCTGGGCGGCAACCTCGCGGCGCTCGGCCACTTCGGGCGCGCTGATTGGTTGTACTGTCTGCACTAGCTCGGCTTGCTTGCTTGGCGAGAAACCGGCTTGGCCACGCTCGGTTATGCGCCAACCATTCTCGGTGCGTTCGAGTTGAGCCGGCTGAGTGACGGCGACGTAAGTATCGCCGGCATTCGGGGTGCCGTTTAACTCGAAAGCTGGGCGCATTACTTGGTGGTAGCCATTCATCAACTGTGGGTCTGCTCCGGGCGCGGGTAGTAGAATGGCCTTGTTAGAATTATTTGTTTCGACCTGAATTTGATATAAGCTGAACCGTTCTTGAATTTGGCTGGTGTCGCGGTTCTCAATTCTACCGTCCGAAAACGGCACCGTATTTACATAAACAGGGGGACCGTAGGTCTGAACGGCGAGCTGCTCGTGAACTACCGGCTGCACCTGTACGGCCGGCGTGATGGTCTGCTGCCTTTCGACTGCCGGCGTACCAGGTTGCTGCACTATTGCGGCGGCTGGGGCCGGCGTGGCGGCTTCCGGCTGACGTTCCTGCTGTACCTCGGCGTTAGGTTTGGCAGCTATATCCTGGCTGCGGTCTCGGTTGTGCGGTTGGATGGCGGCGGCTTCGGCGGCCACCTGACGCGCTATGCGGTCGGCTTCGGATTCTACCACAACTACGCCCGCATACTTTTCTAGCCCGGCCTCCGCTCGTGCGTTGGTGTTAGTGACTACAGCATGAATAATGGCAATATCGGGCTGGTCGTTGCGGTATTTCATGTCGAACTCTGCTCGACGGATGCCCTGCACATCAATGGTGCTGCGAATTGCGCTGGTCTGCATCGAGTAGCCTGACTTATCCAATACCTCTTTCCATGCCTCAGCGCGGCCGGTGGTGTTGGCGGCCAGCTCGTCAATTTTCCACGTCGCGGTTTTCTCCTCGGTGGTGGCCAGCGTGGGTGCCGGCCGGGCTTCCACGAACTTGGCTTGCTCCCGCTGCTGCTGCAACTCGGCTTCATCGACCTTGCGGCCGGTAGGCGGGGGGTTGTCGTTGATGTACTCCTTCAACAAAACCAAACCAGCATCGCGGGCGTGAACAAACTGTGCCGTGTGCGCGGCGGCTTCCTGCTCGCTCCGATACGAGCGGAACGGCCGTCCGTCGTTCTCGGCTTGCCGGCCACCAGCATCCGCGGCGGCGCCCATGATGGCCTGGGCTAATTGCCGGTCGTTTTCCTGCCGCTGCTTTTGTGCCTCCGGGCTATTCTCGCGGCGCTCTTGCTCCTGCCGCTGCTTCTCGTCGTGAAGGCGGCGGTTTTCCTGCTCCTGCCGTTCCATTTCTGCCGATTGCCGGTATTCGGCCCGTAGGCGCTCCTGCTCCTGGCGCTGCTGGTCTTCGCGCTGCTGCCGCTCGGCGGCGCGCTGCTGCTCGTCGCGCAGCGCCTGGGCGCGGATTTGCTCGGCATTCATGCCCTGAGCGGAAAGCTCCAGGTCACGGTTCCAATCCTTGGACATGGCGTAGTCAACCCGAATGAACGTTTCCTGCTGGCGCTCGTGCTCCGGGCGCAGCTGCTCGCGCTGCCGGTACAGCTCGTGGGCTACTACCTCCAGCTGCGCCGCGTCGGTCCGGGCAGTGGATAAGCGCAGCACGGTTTCGCGGTCGTTGCTGCGCTGCACCTCTAACGCAATAGTGGGGCCGGCTTCCTGGGTGCTGTTTATTTGCCCTATCCGGTCGGTGAGTTGCTGCACCTGCTGCGTGCCCTGCTCCGGGTTATCGTGATGGTAAGTCACTTTTAGCCCGGTGTGGTATTTGTCCGACGTAGCGTGCCACTCGACCGGGCGGGTCGGCTCTCTGTAGGCTTCCTGGTCCGCTACCGGCACCAGGGGCCGGGCCGGGTGCAACTCGTTCAGGTAGTTCATGTTAAACTGCCGTCCTCCGGCGTCGCGGTCGTTGGCCAGCACAACCTCTTTGGGCTCCTGCTTGTCGATGACGCGCTGAATAAGGGCTATCTGCGCCTCCGTGGGCTGGCCGCTGGTGGCAACGTAGAGCGTATTCTTGGGGTCTTTCTCGTGCTTGAGCTGGTAATGAGACATGGAATCAATGGCCGACTCGGAGACTACTATCCGCTCGACCGGCGTATCCTTGCCCTCGGTCGGGTGGGATACAAAAATGCCGTTTTTAGGTAGGGGAAGCAGGTTTTTGTAGCCCTCGTTCTTCTGCTCGACGCTGGCCAGGCCCTGCTCGTTGTACAACGGGAAGGCGGTGTTCTTATGCTCGTTCTGCTGCGCGGTGAATACCCGGCCCTGAAAGGCAGGGCTGTCGATGGTCGCGTCCGTGATGCCTCGACTATGCAGATAGGTTCGGTCGGTCAGCTCCTTTTTCACGCCTAGCACTTCGGAGATAAGGCGCGTGCGGCGGTCTTCCTCGGCCTGGCGCTCGTGGCCGGGATGGCCGACTGGCAGGGCATTGAGCCGGCCCACTTCGGGCGGGGTGGCGTACACGCGGGCCGGGGCGGGGCTGCCGTCCAGATACTCGCGCAGCTCCCGGCGCACCTGGCCCAGGTTCAGGCCCTGGCCATCTCCACCTCGGGTCTTGGCAAAGTCAATCACGCTGCCGCGGTCGCGGTCGTCGCCGGGATTCAGGTACACCTGGTGGTCGTCCTTGCGGGTGACGATTAGCTTTTCTCCGTCTTTTTCCAGCTGGTGCCAATCGCCGCGCCTGCCTTCCTTGCCTACCTGGTAGCCGTAACGCTGGGCGTAATCAACTAGGTCGATGTCGCGCTTGAAGCGGTCTAATTCATTGGGGTCATTTTCTCGGGGGGCGTTCATAAGTACGGGGCTGAGGGGTGACAAGGAGAAGGGTAGGCAGGCGCGCTAACGGCCGGTCTGCTGACCGTTCATGTAGAGATTAGGCACTCCACCCTTGATTCCTTATCACTCGTCAGTTTCCCTCTGACGTAGCCCAGCGTACTTACTAGCTTGGCTTCATCAAACCAACGGCTCCGGTAGTAGAGGAGATGGTGCTCGTGAAGCTCTGTAGCTGGTGTGAGAAGGTAGCCAGGGCTTCCTCGCTCGGAAATAGAAAGCGGTGGGTTTTGCTGCCGGGCGGATGCCCAAGCAGCTCAGTAGGAGTGTCAAGGCTGCGGAGCAGTCGCTGTAAGAGCCGTGGTTCTTCGGTTTTGAGCTTGCCGTTTTTCAGGTTAACAATCGTCGTGTAGGGCAGGTCGTGCGTTTCGCAGAATGGCTTTAATTCCCCCCTGCCAATCATTTGCAACCGGGATTGCGCGTAGCGCAGGCCGTCAGCATAGGTGATAGATAGGCTTAAATCAGGGAAACCTAGTGGAGCAGGGGTATGCTCAGATGGGGCCATGCGCATATGGTGTTTTGTAAGCTAGTAAGTGCGTCCAGCGAGATGCAAGGCACGAAAGAGTCTACAAATACACGCATTGCTGAATATTACTGCAAGGCTGAGCTGAAAAACTCTTAACGATGACCCTCCTTTCAGGACTTAGGAGGGTCAAACTTAGGAGTCTTTACTGATAGCCTGGTGAGTGAAAATTATTTTATAACTTGTTTGTAAGTTTACAGGAACAAGTTTACAACTTTTTTATAACTTTGGTTATCCCCGCCAAAGTATGCCCGCAACGCTGTTCCTCGTCCTTGGGATTTTGCTCCTGCTGCTGCTCGCCGCACTGGTATGGTGGCGTTTTAAAGGTGGTGGCCAGCCGAAGGATGAGGCACCAATAGCTACGACCAATCACAAGTCCCTACCCTCATTTCACTACGCTTCCGCGCCCGCTGCCCCGCAGTTTGCGCCAGCCTCAGCGGCCCCGCCCTTAATAACAACTAGCCCGCTGGCCCTGCTGCTGCCAGAAGATGGGTTTTTTCGGCAGCAGCTAGAACTACAAGCCGAAGCCGACCGGGCCGAAGCCGAGAAGATGGAGCAGCGGGAGCAGGCTCAGTTCCCTACTGCCGCCAGCGTGACGGAAGAAACCACGCCTGAGATTACCCTCCCTGCTGCTACGGCACTCGCACCTACCCCCCCGGACGGGGTCAGTGCAACAGCGTCGGTTTTAGATGTATTAAGTCCCGATGAGCGGCCTACAGCCTCACCGGCAGCAGCGGAAACCCCTGCTAGCCCAGCAGAGCCGGAGGACGAGGCTGATGACACCCTGGCCGAATCCATTTACGACAACCCCCTCACTTCACCTACCCCTACCCGAAACGACGAGGCCAACCGTCTCGCGGCCGTGGCCCTGCGCCAGCGGAAGCGGGCCGCTATCATGGCCAAGTCTGGGGACCAGAAAACCGCTTTGGTGGCGCTGCTAGTCAACAAATAGCCTACCCGCCCCCATTCGGCTTTTCCCTCTTACCTGCGGCTCCGCTGCCGCTGGCGCTGGTTTCGCTTCTCTCTTACCCGGCCCCTTTCAGCACTAGGTGGCGGCAACAAACTTGGCTTCACTCGGGCGTAGCGACCCGGATAACTTCCTTCCTTTTTTATGTTCACCCCATTTCTATCGAAGGTGCAGCGAAAGGCTGCCGGTGTGGCCGCTCGCGGCCTCCAATTCACCTATCATGCCCGCAACTACCAGCTGTCGCGGGGGGAGAAGCTAATGCTGGTCTTTTTCATGGCCACCTCGCCGGCCACGGTTTTCGGCCAGACCGGAAGTGGCGGAGGGCGAGCGGTGGGCGCAATGCGCGGCTTTGCGACTACGGTTATTTCGATGGTTCAGATAGCCTTTATCATCGTGTTGGCCTACGGCGTGTTCAACGTCGTGCGCAAGTTCGTTACCCAAGACCCTGGGGCTTTTGGGGCCCTGGCTACGCTGCTCGTGGGCCTGCTCGTGTGGTTCGGGTTCAACTACTTCAAGCAGGACATTCAGAGCGCGATGGGCGGCGGCGACGGCGGCGTGACGCAGTAGTTCTACTTCCCCATGCGTTCCTATAAGAGCATCGAGCGCCCGGCGCAAGTGCTTGGCATGAGCCTTCGGGAACTGGGATTAGGAGTCGTAGGGCTTATCTCAATAGCTTTTCTAATTGGGATTGCGGGGAACTTCATGACCGTTCCCCGCCAAGCCTACCTCCTGCTGCTCGTCCTTTTTGCGGCCCTGATTTATGGGCTTCGCTACCTGGGCAAGCACCGCCCCCCGAACTTCTTGCTGAGTTGGCTTTCCTTCCACTTGAAGCAGCCCCGGCGCATTGCGCTGGGGCTGCCTTCCCTTCCCCAACCTCCGCATGTTCGCACTAAAAAGTAAGACTCACACTACGGCCTTTGAGCAGATAAACCCGGTGTATTCGTACCAGGACGATAAGGTTATCTTCCGCGACGGCCGCGTGGCGGTGGCCTTCCTGGTGCATCCTCCTGAGATGGAAAGCTGGCAACCCGATGACTTCTACGCCACGCAAGATGCGCTGGTGGGGGCCTTGCGGGTGCTGCCGGCCGAAACGGTAGTTCAGAAATCGGATATTTATTACGACCGCCGCTACCGCCCGCAAACCTATTCGGGCGGGTACTTCGAGAACCGCATGAACAACTACTTTGCCGACCGGCTGGTCTTGTTCGACCGCACGTACTTGTTTGTAAGCTTCGCGCCGAGCGACGCGGACACGCCGCACCGCACCAATCCCTTTAGTGCCCTGGTAAGCCGCCTTGGGGAGCGGCTTACCAAAAACCCGTTTTCGGGGGTAGTCAAGACCCTCGCCACCGCTGAGTCGGCCGCCAACGAGTTGATAGCGGCGCTGCGCGGGATAGGCGGCATTGAGTTCGAGCGGCTGCGCAGCAACCACAAGGGCGTAAACGAAATCCAGAATGTGTACTTGCAATACTTCAACCTGGAGTTTGACGAACAGCCCGACCGCTTAGAGCGGGAAATAAGCAACGAGCCGGGCGGGTTCGCGGTCGGCGAGCACCGCGTTAGCATCGTCTCCCTAACCGGCCAGGGCGCCGAAGCGCACCCGGCCGTGCGCAATACCTACGGGGTCACGTCGCCTATGCTCTACCCGGTTACGAGCTTCTTAAAGTGCCCGCACATCGTTACGCAGGCGCTGATGGTGCAGGACGTGCGAACAGCCTTGGCCGAGCTGGACGGTGACCGTCGAATAAACCAGATGGTGTTGAGCGTGCCCTATCTGGCTAATCAGGATACGGAAGTACGGGTTAATGAAATCGCGCAGCTCACCGCCGAAGCCCGCGCCGATAACAAGATGCTGGTGGGCCTCCACGTCTCGGTGCTGCTGTGGGATGTGAACGACCAGCAGCGGCGGGAGAACGTCACCCAAACCCTCAAGGCCCTGCGTTCCGCTTTCGGAGCCGTCGGGGTGGTGGAAAGCTACCTGAACCTGTCGCTGTTCTTTGGCTTGCTGCCGGGCAATGCGTACCAGATTCCCGACCGCTGGATATCGACCACGGCTGACCGGGGCAGTTGCTACCTGTACTGGACGACTTCTTACCGCCCCGAACCAGGCGGCTTGTTTCTCTGTGACCGGAACGGCAACCTGGTAACCGTAAACCTATTCAACGAGGCCAACGACAACCAAAACGCGCTGCTGATTGGCCCAACGGGCACCGGCAAGTCGTACACCTTTGGGTACTTCATCACCCAACGCTACGAGAGCGGCGCCCGCCAGCTCATCATGGACCTGGGCGGCACCTACCGGAACGTCGTGCAATCCACGGTCGGGGCCGATTTCGAGAAGTGCTACTTCGAGTACGACCCCCAAAACCCGATTGAGTTCAATCCTTTCCTGGTACCGCGTGACCCCGAAACCGGGCACTGGCGCTACGCGGGCAACGAAGACAAGAAAAACTTTCACCTGGGCTTGTTGACCGTCTTATGGAAAGGCGGCAAAGACCGAGGGCTGAACAAGCCTGAACGGGCAATTCTAACGCGCTTTTTAGAGCAGTATTACGAGGAGTTGAACCATCAGCCTACCCTCGGCCAAGCCGGCATGGAAGACTTTCCCGGCATGGAGTCCTTCTACCGCTTCATGAAGCGGTATGACCAGCAGATGCAGCAGCCGGACGTAGCTGGGGAAGACCCAGCGCAAACGGATATACGCCGGCAGTATAAGGTCAACAGCAAGTACTTGGATATCACCGAGTTCTTCCTGGTGCTCGGCGAATTCATCACTGGGGGCCGCTACGCCAAGACTCTCAACTCGCCGCGTGATAAGGACTTGTCGGAATACCGGCTCATCTGCTTTGACCTGGGCAAGATTAAATCGGACCCCACCCTCTACCCGCTGGTCGGGATGCTCATTACCGAGCTGGCCCTGGACCTGACCCGCAAGTTCCCGGATGATATCAAGTACATCGCCCTGGACGAAGCGTGGGCGCTGCTGGCCGGGGTCTTGGAGGATTTCATCGTGACGATGTACCGCACGGTGCGCAAGCTCAAAGGCAGCATCATCATCATTACGCAGGGTCTGAAAGAGCTGCTGGACTCGCCCGTGGGCCTGACCCTCATTGAAAACGCCGAAACCAAAATCATCCTGCGGCACAAAAACGAAACCGCTCTTACGCGCCTGCAACAGCCGCTAGCCTTCACGGACCACGAAATGGACCTAATTCGCTCCCTCAAGCTGCGCACGTCGAAAACCTCCAGGGAGATTTTTATCAAGCAGGGTGCTCTCGGGCGGTGCTACGGCGTGGAAGTGGCCCCGGAAATCAATCCGGTGCTCACCTCCAAGCCGGCAGAGCGCAGTGCGTTCAACAAGCTGGTGCGCTTCTATCAGCAGAGCCGCCTGGTGGAGGTTCGGGATGAAATCGGCAACCTAGTTCGGGATAAAGACGGGCTGCCCGTGTACCAGACCGTCATCGAGCCCCGGCTAGCCGCGGCAGCAGCTCAGTATGTCGAAGACCAGCAAAAGCGCAAGGGAGCGCGTCTAGCATCATGACGATTCTATCATTGTTCCTGCTCACGGGTATGGACCTGGACACGGATTTCATCCGCGCCTCAAACGGGGCGCTGCATCAGGTCTTGCAGGCGTGTAACCTGTACCTGATACCGCCTTTTATGACGGTGGCCCTGCTCTACGGCATTGGGCGCGGCTTCCTTCAAAACGGCATGACGCGCCTGGACTACTCGCCCATCATCAAGGCCTTGTTCGTGTACTTCGTTCTGTTTTTCTATCAGGACTTCATGGATTTAATCGGGGGCTTAATTGGGGCATTTTCCAGCTTGGTTGCCCCGCGCACCCCCGGCGCGCTGGCGGCAGCCCTGCAAACCCTCACCAACCCGTCAGCGGCCGGCCTGACCCCAGACCAGGGCGTGAACTCGGGGAACTTCGTCAACGACTCCATCACCGACATTACGGCCGCGTTCGAGAAGCTCTCCAACTTCTCGATTACCAACCTGATGACGGAGTTTTTCACCACTACTACCGTCGCGCTGGTACGGCAAGTATTAGTAATCATCCGGCAGTACATCGTGGCCTTCCTCTACGTGTCCGGCCCCATCGCTATCTGCTTGTCGGTGCTGCCGCCCTTCTCGCAAGTGGGTAAGCACTGGCTGCAAAACTTCATGGCCGTGCAGATGTGGTCGCTGACTTACTCGCTGCTGGATTTGGTCTACGACAACTACGCCGCAACCCGCCCGGCCACGGGTAACGCGCTCATGCCAATCGGCATGAGTTCTAGTGCTTACGCCAACGATATGGTGTACTTGATTAACTCCATCGGCTTCGTCATCATCTACATTTCTGTACCGTGGCTCACCAGCTTTATCATTGGCTCAACGGCGGTGCAGGGCTTCGCGGGCATGTTCATGGGGGCCATAGGCGGAGCGGTTGGGACGGCTACCGGCGTCGCGCTTCCTAGTGCGGTGGGTGGGGGCGCCGCTGGCGCCATCGGCCGGGCAATGGGTTTCAGCGGTGGGGGCGGTAGGGGTGGAAGTAGTAGCGGTGGCGGGGGTAGCAGCAGCGGGGGCGGTGGGAACAGTGCCCCTGCTACAGAGACTCCCTCAGCTCCGCCTGCTGCTTCGGCGTCGGCCTCCCTGCCCACGGTATCACTGGCTGAGGCGCTTACGCCTACTTACCGGCAACGACCATCGGGCCTTTACACGCGCTCCTAACCTGCTCTGCCATGAACGCAACGCTCCTTTTCCTCTCGGCCGGTCTGGCCCTGGTAGTAAGCTCCTGTCGCAGCGACGAAGAAAAAGCGCGGGAAACGACGCAGAAAATAGCCGAAGCCGTTGCTACCTCCCCCGGCCAGCAAGCCAAGAATGCCGCCTGGAAAGCCGCTACCACGCTTCCCCCGGTGCTGCCTGCTTCGGTGAACCTACGGCCCGGTGTCGAGCAGCTGCTACCCAAAGAGGGCTACCTGCACCTGGTGTCCCTCAAGCCTGGCCCCGTGCAGCCCGCAATTCTGGCGCTGCCCGTGCTCTGGCGGCCGACCAAAGCAGGGCAGCCAGCAGTAGCACCAGGCTACCGGGTTCCCTTTGAAGCAGTCTTGATGTGGACGCCTGCCGGGTACCGGCCGGGGGAGCGGGTTCCCGACACCGCCACGCTGTACGAGCCCGCTCCGCAAGATTCGCTCAGCGGCTTCTCGGTTGTTGCTAACGACCTGTCCGCCCTGGCCGGGTCGGCTGAGAGCCGCGCCAAACGAACGCCCATCCGGGCCAATGAGCCGGTGACAGTGCGCGGGACACTTTACGCCTACGCCGCTGCGGCTGCGGCTGGTCGGCGCGGGCTGGTCATCTATCCCTACCGCAATCCTACGGGCCTGCCGGACCCTAAAACGATGGTCCAAATACCCTTCAACTAAAGTGGGCCGTGGGGAAGAAACTTCTTGCCTACCGCCCTTTCACCTGGCTTTTAAACTCCTCTTCCTATGAGTGTTACCATGAAGGAACCCGTTCAGGATGTAAACAAGACATTCCTGACGATGCGCATAATGGCACTGTCAGCCATGACTTTCGCCTTTGTCGAAGCCGTGGTTTTTAGCATCCTGCTTTACCGGGCTTATCAGGACCGGGGCCAACAAGCATTTGTGGCGACTGATACCGGCTCGTTCGCGGTAGTAGCCGCGTCCAGTGCGCACACCGAATTTGAGGCCCGCAACCTGGTTAAAGCGTTCATGCAAACGATGTTCGCTCACGACCAGTACAGCTTCCGGTTCAACCTGAATGCCGGCTTGCCCCTCATTGAAGAGCGCGGGGGCCGCTTTCTGTTCGAAAGCTTCGAGCGGGGCCAGGTGCTCCAGAACTACGTGCGCTACGGGGCTCGTCAGACCATCACGGTGGATAGCGTCAAGCTGAACATGCAAGCCCGCCCCATCACGGGCCAGGTGTACATCAAGCAAATCGTGTTCATCGGTGACCAGCGCAGCCAGAGCAAGCCCTTAGCGGCCAAGTTCGCCCTGGTTGATACCGACCGCTCCGACCGCAACCCATTTGGCCTGCTCATTACGGATTTTGACTTTATCCCCTACAATCCGGCCGTTAGCCAGCAGGAGCAAGCCATTCTCCGCGAGCAGGAATCGGCCCGCCAACGCAAGCTGCGCGAGCAGGCCCAAGCGGCGGGGGTGCCCCTGCCGGAAACCCCTGCGCCGGCACCGGCGCCAGCTCCTAACCGCTAATTGCTTATTCCCCTACTCCCATGCGCTCCTCCCCGTTTTTTTCCTTGCTCCTGGTTGGGCTGCTGGCCCTGCCAAGCACGCTGTGGGCTCAGAAAACCAGGTCCACAACCCGCCGCACTGTGGCAGCAGCCCCGCCGCAACCGGCCCCGCCGCAACTGAACCCGGCCAACGTAGCTCCTAAGATGCAGCTCGAAGTGGCTGTTTCGGACAGCTCGACTACGTACCTGGTATTTCCTGGTCCGGTGTCGCTGGTGGACGTAGGCCAGGCTCCGCACTACCTGATTAAGATTGAAACCAACGCCGTGTTTGTGCGTGCCCGGCGCCGGGGCACTCCCCCCACGCCCATCCTGGTGCGCTACGGCTCCCGCTACTGGATGGGACGCCTTACCTACGTCAACCGCCCGGTACTTCAGCTCTATGATTTCCAGGAAGGCGGCTCGCTGGGCATGAAGTCGGGTAGCAGCTCATCCGATGGCACTGGCCTGGAGAACAGCCTGGCGCTGGATAAGAATCAGCAGCAGCGCGCTACGGCTGAGGCGAAGCTGGCCAGCCTTAACCAGTTGCGACGGGCCGACCACCAAGCCATCGCCGTCGCGGACAACGACCTGATTATGTCGCTGGCCAACGTGCGCAATGACCGGGATTTTACCTACCTGCGGTTGAAAATCATCAACTCTACCACGATTGACTACGCGGTCGATTTCACTGATTTTCAGTTGGTCGAGGATTCCAAGGGTAAGCTCTTTGGGAAGAAAAAGAACGAGGCTCGGCGGTCGTTAGCCCCTAGTGGTGGGGCTGCGGGCCAAACGATTAGCGCCCGCTCCACGGGCTACCTGCTCTACGCCGTGCCCCTGTACGCGGCAACTGACCGGGGTCACCTGGAGATTACGCTCCGGGAGAAGTTTGGGGCGCGGATGCTGCTGCTCAAGGTTCCCTCGAAGGTTATCAATACCGCCTCCACTATTTAATCACCACGTCCGATGAATACGGAAATGCAACCAGTTTATCCGGTCCGCCGGCCGGCCCCTGCTGCCCCTACGGGCCAGGACGACTCGGCCGATTCGGACAGCGAGGGCGCGAGCTTACCCCCCTCCCCGCCTTCCCCGCCCCGGCGCACTTTTCAGGAGTTCGCCCGCGCCAATTGGATACCGCTAGCTATTGGGCTGGTGGTTTTACTGTTTGTTAGTGCCTTCTTCTACGCCCGTTCCCTTGCTCAGCAGGAAACCGCCGCCGTTAGCCCAGTAGCTGCCGCCTCCCACAACCTGGAGCCTACTATTACGGCACCAGCTCCGGCGGCGGCTCCTGAGCCAACCGACGTACTAGAGCAGAAACAGGCTGCTGACCAGCGCCAGAAGATGGGCGCACCGGCGGCCCGGGTTACTGCGGACCAATTAGCGGCCGGTATGGCGGTAGACACGTTTGGTCGGGCTGCCGCCGCTCGCCAGGCCCGCCAGCAGCAGGTGCAGCAACAAGCCGCCGCTGCCGCTCGCCGGGCTTCGCTTCCTCCCCCGGACTCAATCGAAGTTACAACCCGTGATGTGCAAACCGGCGCCTACCGTCCGCAGCGCGTGGCCGTGTCCCGCCGCAGTAGCGGCGGTAGCGGCAGTGGTAGCAATAGTAACAGCTACGACGTGCGCCGGCGGCTGCGGCCCGCAGCCCGGCCGCGCACGGCCCCCGATGGGGTAGTCTATGAGCAAAATGATGACGTGCTCGACATGCTGGATTCGTCCCCTCCGGCGGCTCGGGCTTCTTACGAGCAGATGACCGGCCGGCGCTACTTCGACCGCCGCGCCGCGGCCCGAGCTGGGGGTAGTCAGGCCCTGGTTAATCCGAATGGTGCAGTAGTCGCGGTTGACCCCTTTGGCACGGTCAAGGCCGGCTCCTATCGCTACAATGCCGATAATAGCCAGGCGGCCAACAGTCAGCCGTTGCTCCCGGATATCTTCTACAAGTGCGTGGTGAACGGGGAGCAGCGGGTTCGTACCGGCTCCGTGGTCCTGCTGCGCCTGATGGAAGACGCCATAATCAGCGGCCAGACCTTCCCCAAGAATCTCGTGTTTGCGGGCATTGCTAACGTGGAAACCAACCGGGTAACCATTGCCATCAATCGTTTGGGACCTACGCGGGTGGCGGCCGATATTTACGATTACAACTACCTGGCCGGGGTCATGATAGACCCGCAGAAAAAGCAGCCAGCGGACCCTAGCAACAATCCCCTCAATGATGCCCGGATGATGGGCTCGCAAGAGATAGGTACTGCCATCGACCGCTCCGCTTCGGCGGCTAATTCCGTGGTGGGCGTGGCCGGCCGGATAGGAACGAGCATGGTTAGCCGCCTGGGCTCCTCGCACCACCGCAAGCTGCGCGACGTGCTCTTGCCGGATGGGTATCCCACCCTGATTACGACCGGGGCCACGGATGCCGCCGTCTCGGCCAATCAGTAGCATTGTTTTCACTCTCAACTCCTACTCTAATGAAAGCATCGTTAAAAAAGCTGCTGGCTCCGCTGGCCCTCGCCGCCTTGCTGGTGGCCTCGCCGCTCTGCTCGTCGGCGCAGTTCGTGGTAAACGACCCCATCCACATGGGCGTCCACATTGGGGAATTTGCCAAGCACGTTCAACAGTGGGGCGAAACCATCAAAAACTTCCAGATAATAAAGGACGCCAAGCAGATTGCCGGCGTCACCCGGGACATTACCGGGCAGGTGAAGGATATCACGGGCCAAACCCTGGACTTGCAACGGCAAATTCAATCGGATTTGAGGAAGGTGCAAAGCATCAAGGATTTGCGCTACGCGAACCCCATCGAGCTTTTCGGCCGGGCAATGGCCATGACCAGCGGCTCCCAACAGGACTTCTTTCCTTCCATCGGTAAAGCGGGCCGACTGCACCAGGCGTTGCAGAACAAAGGCCAGCAGGACATCGAAACTGTTTATCAGGTGTTTAACACGGTGGACGTGGGGCGGGCTAATGGGCAGAATTTCACCTACCGCGACTACAAAGGCATGAAGGAAGAAGCCTTTGCTTCGCAGTATGCTTACGAGGAGATTGGCAAGAAAAAGAAGATTGAGACGGCTTTCAACTACCAGAAGATTGCCGATGAGATGACCGCGCAGAGCGTGGAGCTGATGGCCACGCTCAAGAACGACGGCCGCTATTCCATGACCGAGGCGGAACGATTGCAGGCGATGGGGCAGGCCAACGACAACATCATCAAGGCCATGCAGCTGCGCCAGGAAGCCGACCGGCTCATCCAGGAAGCCTCCCAACCTGGTCAGGCCAGTAAAGCAGTAGAAGCCGCTTATAAAGACCGGCTGTTGCAGAACCAGCTGTTGAACAGTATTAGCCGCTCGGGCCGCTTTTAATCATGAACCGGCTCTTCCTGTTGCTGACGCTAGTGGCTGGGGTGGGCACCTTGCCCGCCCGGGCTCAGCGGCATATCAAGAACTTCAACGCCGTAGGCGTGACCTATGGTGCTTCCGAACAAGGAAGGTTAGTTGAGCTGAGCTACGGCCGCTACGTCACCGACCACTTGCTGCTGCGCACGGCGGCCCTCAGTGAATGGGGCAATCCGGCCAGCGGCTACCGGGTAGGTCAACTCAGCGCCCATCTAGCCCCGCAAGTCCTGTGCCTGGGGGAATCTTTCTACCTCCATGCCTTAGCTGGGGTTGTTGGCCGCTACGAGTGGACGGAGAAGAACCGGACCGCTGAAGATGCCAGTCAAACCCCGCAAAGGGTTACGTTCGGCCCGGAGTTGGGCGCTGAGGCCGATTTGTTTTTGGGCAATCGAATCTCCCTGACGGGCTCCGCCCGGAGGGCCCACATATTCAATGACTCTCGCATCGACGCCTGGCCGGGTACCTACGCCGTTGGCCTACGCTTGCATATTCCCTAGCACTACCGACCCTACCAACTTTAGACAACTCTACTATGAAAAGACTTGCCTATCTCCTGCTGAGCTGCGCCACCCTGGCCACGGCCACCAGCTGTTCCAAAGACAACAGCGTTACCCCTGTCCCTCCCAAGGAGTACCAGGTGGAATACCAGGTTAGCTCGGCTACCGCGCTGGCATCAGACTACGTTAGCTACGACAACGAAAGTGGCGGCACGACTACCCTTAACAATGTGGCGCTGCCGGCGGCTTACTCGTTCAAGCGGACGATGAAGCAGGGTGACCACGTTTCTATCCTGGCCAGCTTGCCTAGTGGCTCACCCGCTACCTCGGAAATCACGGCCATTATTTCTCTCGACGGAAAGGTGGTAAAAAGCCAAACCAGCCGGGGCAGCAGTGCGCAGGCGGTGCCGGTGTACGTTATCGGAGAGTAGCGACCCGGCAAGTGAGCACTACCCAACCATTACTATTTATTTAGGACTTACGCAGTCTTAGGTAGTAAAGCAGAAATAGAGGAATTTTTTAATTGCTGCTGCAGCCATTCGGCCCATGGTAGGCAGGCGGCCTGGTAGAT
>JAABUL010004979.1_pt1 | contig 17107 bp, 19 predicted proteins | sample 5559151 | NCBI WGS metagenome assembly JAABUL01 (sample SAMN10711876, study PRJNA513368) | rock metagenome | isolation source: Antarctica rocks | place: Antarctica: Victoria Land, Pudding Butte sud | reverse complement strand
TCGGCAGTCTCTGGCCTGGCATGGCGCTCCCCGGGGTTGCCCGGAGAGACCTTGCTCTCGGTGAACGACTGCTCGCGAACCGCGCCGCCAGCCCCTACTCAAGGGCGGCTGGGTTGCCTCGGAATGGTGGCTGGCTTCGGCCGGAATCACCGGCTGGAATGCGTCGGATTACGCACCCGGCGTCTCGGGAGCATTTTTGGATGAGGCGACACGACCGGCCATCCGGGCTGTCGCGCTACAGTCTCGACGTCGCGCAGGCTCAGGCTGAAGCAGTGATACAGCCAGACCGCGTGCTCGATGATCTCGGCCGGGAAGCGGAAGCCGCGGTATGGATTGGGGGAGGTCGTCATGCCCGACACGCTGCCATGGCCCGGCCGGGTCTGCCAACCTGACAAGGCCGCATCTCCTGCTGGACAGGACAGCACGATGAGAGGGCGCCCCGACACCAGGCGAGCGTGGCTCCGACGCTCGCACTCTCGGCCGGGCACCACGGCCGCATCGACCGGTACCGCAGGCGGGCGGCTGGAAGGCCATGGCTCGGTTCGGCGCCGAGAATCGGGCGGCGCCGAGAACCGGGCGGCGCCGGCGGGCCGGGCTATTCGTCGTTGCGGGGGTAGATGATGATGGAGAGATAGGTCATGGGCTTCTTCACCAGGCGCTCCGGGCCATGCAATGCGGCGGAGTCGAACAGCATCGCGTCCCCCGAAGACAGGTGATAGCTTTGTTCGCCATGCCGGTAGACCACCTCTCCAGTCAGCATGTAGATAAACTCGATCCCCGCATGCTGGAACCCGGTGTAGGGCTGCGCTTCGTCCCGCAGAGTGATGAGGTAGGGCTCGACCACCATCGCACCCCCCAGGCAGTGCCCGAGCAGGTTGTACTGGTGGCCGGCCTTGGTGCCGCGCCGCTCGATCGCCACGCCCTGGCCGGCATGCACGAACGAGCAGTCGCGCTGCTCCTCGAAGGTGGCGAACAGCTGGCTCAACGGAACGTTCAGCGCGGCCGCGACAGACTGCAGGGTGGCGAGGGACGGCGAGATACCGCCGTTCTCGATCTTGGACAGCATGCCGGTGGAGATGCCGGCGCTGCTTGCAAGGTCGGCCGCCTTCATGTCCTTGCGGCGGCGCAGGGTGCGTACCTGGACGCCAAGCGCCTGCTCGAGAGTGTACTCGACGGTGCGGGGCGCGGTGGACCCCGTTGCGAGGTCGACGTCAGCAGCGCCGCCGGCCTGCGGGCGCGGACCACGTTGAGGAGTCTGCGGGGGTGTCATGTCCAGCCTCCCGGTCGCTCCATGCCACCGTTCGAAGCATGGTTCATGCAACAGCCTCGGTTGTCCAGCGCGGCACCGGAGAGGGGGCGATGGTTGGCGTCAGCGCAGGAGGAAGTCACGCAAGCACGATCGGCAAGCACGACCGTCCCGAATACGTCGCTCACTTCCGCCTCGGTGCGGGCGGCACTCCGGTCACCTGCTCGAAGCAGGCGAAGCATGCCGCGGCGAGGCCGGACGCCAGCGAACCGGCATCATGGGCAAGAACACGCAGGGCCGTCCCCGCGCCATTTGGAAGCGGCGAAATACCTGACATGCATCGCATGTCGGACAGCCGCCTCTGTAGCGGAGCGGGATCATTCAAGGCGGCATTGAGCAGCACCACGATGCCGGCCGCCCGGAACGGCCCCAGCGGCGATGCGGGCCGTCCCAGCTGGTCCCCGTCCAGCGTGCCGCGTTCGGCGACCAGGATCCGGCCATCCCGGGTGCGGACCATCATCTCGCTGCTGTACGAGGCGAAGGGGCGTCTCAACTCCTGCGGATCATGCGAGGAGAAGCCGTCGCAGCACACGGCGACCGCATCGTCGGGCAGGGACACGGTCAGGACGCTGCGCGCGGCCGCCCCCGGGAACAGGATCAGAGGATCCGGCAAGTGCATCAGCACGCTTGCGACCGACAGCCGCAGGTTCGTCTCCACGGTGGCGGTGCGGCCTTTGCCGTCACGCACGATGGTGGCCCCCTGCGTTGTCACCGACACGGCCGCGCCGACGCCCGCCTCGACCGTCAGCGAGAGATGCTCGCCGCTGTACAGGCCGCCCGACGAAGACTGCAGGTAGAGCGTCGCGAGGTCCGGGCGATGCCTGTCCAGGTGGAAGGGGCGGGTCACGTGGAACGGGTAGGGAACGTGCTGGCGCACCAGACAGGTGCGGCCGGCTGCCACCGCGAATTCCAGCCGGGCAGAGATCAAGCCGCGGTCATCGGTCGAACAGCACGGCGGCGAGGATGGCGTCCGCGACCACCTCGACGCCCTTCCCGGCCCGGGCGTCGGTCGCGAGCACCGGGGCCCCCTGCCGCACCGAGGCGGCCTCCTCCAGCATCCGGGCGAGGTCAACCCCGACATGCGGCGCGAGGTCGGTCTTGTTGACGACGAGAAGGTCGCAGCGCAGCACGCCGGGGCCACGCTTGCGCGGGATATCGTCACCGCCGGCCACGTCGATGACGAAGATCCACCAGTCCACCAGATCGAGCGAGAACGTTGAGGCGAGATTGTCGCCGCCGGACTCGTAGATTAGCAGGTTGAGGCCGGGAAAGCGGGCCTCGAGCCGGTCTCCCGCCATGATGTTCAGCGTCGGGTCCTCGCGGATCACCGTATGCGGGCAGGCGCCGGCCTCGACCGCCGAAACGCGCGCCGGGTCGATCAGGCCGGACCGGCGCAGACGTTCCGCGTCCTCCGCCGTCACCAGGTCGTTCGTGACCACGGCGAGGTCGATGCCGCGCCGCTGCAGAACCGGGATCAGCGCCTCGATGATGGCGGTCTTGCCACAGCCGACCGGACCTCCGATCCCGATGCGGGCGGCACTCATCGCAGCATATAGCGCTGCGCAAGCGGCAGCTCCGTGGACGGCTCGCAGGTCACGATCTCGCCGTTGACATAGACGTCGAAGGTTTCCGGATCGACCCGCATCTCCGGCAGGCAGTCGTTGCGCAGCATGTCGGACTTGCACAGGCCCCGCGTCCCGCTCGCACCAAGCAGCGCCTTGTGCAGACCCAGGGCCTCGCCGAGGCCGCGGGCGATGGCGCGGGGATGGACGAAGCACGCCGAGAGCGCCTGCTTGGCTCGGCCGAACGCGCCCCATTGCGGCCGCAGCAGCATCGGTTCGCAGGTCATCAGGGAAGCCGAGCTGTCGCCCATCGCCCCCCAGGCAATGAAGCCGCCCTTCACCACGAGTTCCGGCTTAATCCCGAAGAATGCCGGCCGCCAGACCACGATGTCAGCCATCTTGCCGTCTTCCAACGAACCGATATGAGCCTCAATGCCGAAGGTCCGTGCGGCATTGATCGTGTACTTGGCGATGTAGCGCAGGATCCGCTGGTTGTCGCCGCGCCCGGGCCGCTCCTCGGCCAGCTTCCCGCGCTGCTGGCGCATCTTGCTGGCGAGCTGCCAGGTGCGGCAGATCACCTCGTGGATGCGGCCCATACCCTGGCTGTCCGAGCCGAGCATCGAGATGGCGCCGATGTCGTGCAGCACGTCCTCGGCCGCGATCGTCTGCGCTCGGATGCGGCTCTCGGCGAAGGCGACGTCCTACCGGCACCCGGGGGTTCAGGTGATGGCACGTCATGGTCATGTCGAGGTGCTCGTCGAACGTGTTGACCGTGTAGGGATTGGTCGGGTTCGTCGAGCTGGGCAGGCAGTTGGCGATCCCCGCGACGCGGATGATGTCGGGAGCGTGCCCGCCGCCTGCCCCCTCGGTGTGATACATGTGGACCGTGCTGTCGCCGATCGCCGCCAGCGTGTCCTCCACGAAGCCGCTCTCGTTCAGGGTGTCGGTGTGCAGCTGCACCTGGAAGTCGTGCTGGTCCGCGAGGCGCAGGCAGGCGGTGATCGCCGACGGCATGGCGCCCCAGTCCTCGTGGATCTTGAGCCCCAGGCACCCGCTGTCGAGCTGCTCCAGTAGGGCATCGGGACGGTGGCTGTTGCCACGGCCGAGGAAGCCGAAATTAACAGGCCAGGCCTCGGCGGCCTGCAGCATTCGTGCAGTGTTGAACGGCCCTCCGGAGTCGATGCCAACGGTGATCGGGCCGAGCGATCCGCCGAGCAGGGTGGTCACCCCGGAAGCGATGGCGTGATCCGGCAGCGCCGCGCTGTCGAAGTGCACGTGGACGTCGATGCCGCCCGGGGTGGCGATCAGGCCCTCGCAGTCGCGCACCGTGGTGCCCGCCGAGATGATCAGGCGAGGGTCGACGCCGTCCATGATCGCAGGATTGCCGGCCTTGCCGAAGCCGGCGATCCGTCCCTCGCGGATGCCGAGGTCGCCCTTCACGATGCCGAGCACCGGATCGATGAGCACGACATTGCAGAGCAGCATGTCGAGCGCGCCCTGTGCGCCGGTCACGCCGGCGACCATCCCGATGCCGTCGCGAAGGGTCTTGCCGCCGCCATGCAGGCATTCGTCGCCATAGACCGCGTGGTCGTGCTCCACCACGGCGATCAGCGCGGTGTCGCCCAGCCGGATGCCGTCTCCGGTGGTGGGTCCGTACAGGGCGGCATACTCGGCGCGGGAGATGCGGGCCATGGGCTCAGGCTCCCTTGAAACCGCGTGCGGCAGCACGGGCCACCGCGTCGTCGCGCGAGGCCGGGTCGGTGGGACCGTTGGTCAGGTCGTTGAGGCCGGTGATCGTCGCCGTGCCGCCAAACGCCACCAGCCGCACCTGGCGGGACTGCCCGGGCTCGAAGCGGACGGCCGTGCCGGCAGGGATGTCAAGCCGCAGGCCGAAGGCGCCGGCGCGGTCGAAATCCAGGGCCTTGTTAACCTCGAAGAAATGGTAATGCGAGCCGACCTGCACCGGCCGGTCGCCGGTGTTGACCACGGCCAGCTCGACGGTCTGACGTCCCGCGGAGAGCTCGATCTCGCCCTCCATCGGGATGATCTGCCCCGGCACTAGCAGGTCCGGCGCGGAGTCCGCAACCGGGCGGACCGGGTCGTGCACGGTGACGAGCTTGGTGCCGTCCGGGAACACGCACTCTACCTGCAGCATCGTCAACATCGCCGGCACGCCGGGGAGCACGTCGGCGCTGCTCAGGATCGCGGAGCCCGCACCCATCAGCTCTGCCACTGTCCGGCCGTCGCGTGCGCCTTCCAGCAGTTCGTCGCTGATCAGGGCCACGGTTTCGGGGTAGTTGAGCTTCACCCCGCGGGCCCGGCGCCGACGGGCGAGCTCCGCGGCCGTGAAGATGGTCAGGCGTTCCATTTCGGTGGGAGTCAGCAGCATGTCCGTGGTGTCCCGGGGCCAGGTTCAGCTTGAGAACAGGCGCACGGAGGAGGAGCCGTGCTGCGCGCATGCGACGTCAAGCCAAGGCAGCGTGCCCGAGAGCGGCGCGTCCATGGCCACCGGGTCGGATGCCAAGGCCTCGATCAGCGACAGGACACGGCCGATCGCCTCCTGGGCGGCGAGCGCACCGAAGCACCCGAGCCGGACCGCAGCGGACGCCAGGGCAGTCACCGTGGTGTAGCCGGAGACCAGCACCGCCTGCCTCTCGCCGATCCCCAGAGCGCGCCACAGCGCACCCTGCAGAGGCGCCAGATGGCCCAGAAGCGCGCCGCTCGCCAGTGCCGTATGCAGCGCCGCGGCCGATGGGGTTCCGATCCGGACATGTGCCGATAGCAGCGCCGCCCCGTTGCTGCGCGAGCCCCGCCGCAGGGTGGCCGGCAGGGTCGCGGCCTCGACCGCCTGGTCGATCTGCATGAGCCGAGCCGTGTCGACCTGCGTGAAACGGGCTGTGTCTATCTCCATGGGACCGGCCGTGTCGGCCTGCATGAGGCCGGCCGGATCGGCGCCGCAGCGCCATCCCTGGACCAGGGCTACGCGGTCGCAGCCCGCCCAACGGTGACGAAGCACCGCCTCGAACACCCCCGCCATGCTCTGCAAGTCGAATCGCACGCCCAGGTCGGCCAATCCCTCGACGCCGTGGGAGAAGGCGAAACTGCCGCTGGGGAACGCAGTGTCGGCCTGCTGCAGCGCCCGCAGCAGGCTCAGCATTCCGGCTCGCGCTGCACGATCTCGATGCGGAGGCGTCCCGGTTCCCCCAGCGCCCCGAGACGGGCCAGGCAGGCGTCCGGCGTCGTATCCGGTGTCACCAGCAGGTCCTCACCCTCGAAGCGGACCGTCCAGTGCAGGTTCCCGGCCAGGTAGCCCAGGGCGACGGCATCGGCGAGGCAGCGGGGCGTCAGACGCAGCAGCGGCTGCTCCCGCACGCGCAGCACGACGGCGAGCGAGTGGTCGATCCACAGCACCGCGCCGTCCTCAAGCCTCTGGTTGCGCGGCAGGCTGATCTGCACCAGCCGCCCCCCCTCGGTGCGCGCCTGGACGCGGTGGCGCGGCAGGTCGGCGGCCGGCAGCCGCAGTACGTCCAGCCAGCCGTGATGCGCGAGGTGGTGCAGCCGTTCGTGGAGCGCGGCATCGGTGTGGCTGCCCAGAATCCTGTCGACCCGAATCGGCTCCGGCGGCTCAGCGTCCAACGCCGGCATCAGCACGACAGGCCGCGACGCGTCATGGCCGCGACGCGTCATGGCTGGATGCGGCACTTACGGTAGAGGAACACGAACCGGCCTTCCATCACGTTCGCCCCCGTGCCTTGCCTCACACCCAGCCGGCCATGCAAGAACTGCGCAACACTGCTTGCCGCGACCGTGCTCATGGCGGGCTTCCACAGCCACGGATCACGCGCGGGATCGATCGCGTGCATCCGGAACAACGTCTCGCGCGGAACGGCGCAGGTGCCGCCGACCCATTGCCCGGCATCGACGCCGAACTCCTTGATGTAGCTGATGCAGTCGAACTTGATCTGCTGCACGCTGCAGGGGGTGCTAACGGCGGCGTTCCGGCCGGCTCCGCCACCTTGCGCGCCGCTCATCCCAGCACCGGGTCCAGCCGCACGTTGTCGGCATGCCCGAGCCGCCCGCGCCACCGGGACAGAAGCGCCGTGCCGCGGCGCTTCTCCTCCAACGACATCTGACCGCCGACCTCCTCCAGAGCCTTGAGGGCGGTGCCAACGCCGTGCTGCGCCGCCAGCGACAGCCACACGAACGCCTCGGCCCGGTCCTTCCCGGTCCCGATGCCGTTAGCCAGCAGGAACCCGAGCCGCGCCTGGGCGGGGTAGTGTCCGTTGCTGGCCGCGCGCCGGTACCAGGCTGCGGCCGCGACCGCATCCTCCACGACGCCACGGCCGCGCGCATACAGCGTCGCCAGCTTGAACTGCGCGACAGGATCGCTCTCCGCCGCCAGGGTCAGCCAGCGCGCGGCCTCGGCATGGTCCTGCGCAACGCCGAAGCCCTGCACCAGCATCCCGGCCAGGTTTGCCTGCGCCAGCACATGCCCCTGCCGTGCCGCGAGCAGGCACCAGGCGTAGGCTGCCTTCGGATCGGCAGCGACCCCCTCGCCATTGGCATGGAACGCGCCCATCCAGAACTGCGCCTCTGCCAGGCCGGCTTCGGCCAGAGGCAGGACAAGTGCCGCGGCGGCGGAATAATCGCCCGCCGCATAAGCATCTAGCCCTTTCTGCAGGCTGTCCGCACTGGCCTGGAGCAAGGCTCCCCCGGCCTGGGATAATGCTTTGACGTCACGCATGCTGGCGCGTCTCCTCGGGAAGGGTGCGGAACCGGGCGACACGCCGTCCCAGCGCATCGCGGAGGAAGGCCGCGGCTGGCGGCTGCGCGCCTGCTGATCGTAGCTTCACCTCGATCCCCTCGATCCAGGGATCCGCGGTGCCGAACCGCGTCAACCGCAGCAGGGTCTGCGCGACCCCGGTGGGCTGGGCCACGACGACGCAGGCCGACCCCGGACGTAGCAGCAGCAGCAGGTTCGGAAACAGCCAGCGCAGCTCCGCCGAGCCGTCCGCAAGCCGGGTGTGCATTGCCAGCCAGGGGTCGCGTGCGTTGTCAATCTCGCCGTCGGCCAGGTGGCAGAGCAGGTCCTTCCAATTCATCTCATGCTCGTGCCAGCTTTCCGGTGCGCAGGGCACGGATCTAAGCATCGGATGCTGCAGACGGTCGGCGGCCTGGATCGCCGCGGTCTCGCCGAGATTGACCAGGATAAACGGTCCGGCGGTGGCGACCGGCACCGGCACCAGGCGTTCTGGTCGCAGCCCGAGATACTGGTGCGCGGCGACCTGGTCCTCGACGCGCAGCGCACGCCGGTCGCGGCTGTGGCCGCAGGAGGTAAAGCTGCAGCTGGTCTTGCGTCCAGTCTGGCACTGCAGCGGAACGACTCGGCAGCCGCCATGCGGCGCCATGTTGAAGCGGCCCGCCAGGGAGCCGTCGGGCCTGTGTTCCACGTGAATGCCCTGGTTCCCGATGGTGTAAGGAAGCACGTCGCCCACCCTGGGAATGGCGTGACGCGTGCCGATGCACACCCACCCCACTGTCCAGACTGCCGCGTCCTCCAGCAGGGCGAACATGGGAGATCTGGTCGAGGCTGCCAGCAACGGGCCGGCTGCGTCCTCTGCCGGCGCAGCGTAGAGCGCGGGATCGGTCAAGTCTTGCCCGCCTGCGACAAAGCGGCGTGGTTGCAGCATGATGGTCTACTCCGCAGGTCCGTGCGCGGGGATGCCGGCGCATGGACAGGGCCTAGGACGCGACCTGGACCGCCGGGGACTCCCAGTCCGCACGGCCGCGCGGCTTGACCGAGCCCTGCGGTGCCGGCGGCAACGGCCCGTCGGCCGAGAACCGGTCGAGGACGTTCTTGACCAAGCGGGAGATGTTGTTGTCGCCGTTGTTCCACGGCAGGGAACCGCAGAAGGCGATAGAGCTGAACGCGAAGCAGCCGCCGCCGTTCGGGGTTTCGTGGAAGGCGATGTCGGCGCGCACGCGCGGGTGCTGGGTGCCGTCGATGCCCTGCTGGCTGAAGCCGTAATCCTCCATCACGAGAAGGTAGGACTCGGTGTGGCGGCCCGCTGAGCTCGCCACGGTCAGCGTGTGCGGCGGAGAACCCAGCATCGTGTCGACGATGTCCAGCTCGAGTCCGGCAGCGCCGCCGCCGACGAGGCCGAAATTGCCGAGCTTCTCCTCGTAGGTTATGCCCTCGAACGCCCAGGACACGCGCGGGTCCAGGCTCTCCGGCGTGCGCGAGAAGTAGGACGAGATGTCGAAACCCTCCGAGGACATCCCGGTGCCGGCAACCGTGTGCAGGAAGCGCCCGCGATAGCGCCACATGCCGCCCAGCTCGCCGGTCCCCTGATGGTAGTACTCCCCGGGGTCGGCACGCCAGGTTCGGATGCCAGACTCGCAGCGCCGCATCTCGGTGACGACCCCCCTGCCCTGCCCCTCGTAGGCGGGATGGAAGGAGTGGACCCAGTACCAGCCGTCCGCGCCCATGTACATCAGGCGTCCGCCACGCTGCGTGTAATTGTGCAGGGCGTCGAGCTGGCGACCGGTGTTGTGCTCCGGGTGCGAGCCGGAGATGATCACGTTGTACGGCGCCAGGCGGGCGAGCCCGTCATAGGTGGCGTCCTCGTCAGTGAAAACGTCGTACTCATAGCCCATCTTCTCCAGCCAGTAGATCAGATGCAGGTCCGCCGGATACTGCCAGGGCGCCTGGGCCAGGAAGTGGTCGTATTTCGGCCGGATGCTCAGGATCGGCCGCAGGCGGGTCGACATGCAGATGCCGCTGCCATCGGTATGCGTGTCGTAGATTGAGCCGCCATACTCCCTGTGCTCGGCAAGATACATGTTCTGGTGCTGCATGATCGGGGTGCGATAGATGAACACCTCAGCAGCGCCGGCGTTGGAGGCCACATGCTCGTTGGCATATGCCATGTAGCTGATGGTCGGCACCATCACCGCGATCTTCGCGGTGGCCTCGCCCAGGCGCGGCACCACCCAGAACGGGATGTAATCCTCGTCGCCGTCCGCCGTCGTCAGTTTCGCGGCATAGAACCGGCTCTTTGTCCCCGCCGGCACGGTCCACTCGAAATCGACCTCCCAGCGGGCGTCGTCCAGATCGTCGTCATGGAAATGCACCGCGCCATATTCCGATGCGGCGTGCTTCCAGTCGAAGTTTGTTCCGCTCCAGTTGTAACCCGTCATCGCCCGGGTCGGACAGTTGACGAAGCGGCCATGCAGCAGAAACGGACCCTGGTCGCGGCACTCCAGCGTGTCTATGCCATCCGAGAAGTCCCACGCGCCGATGATGGCCTCGGACAGCGCCCCGGTCGGGCCGGAGTGGCGTCGCTCCGAGAGCGCCGGCTTCACGCCGCCCTTCATCATCTCGATCTCGAGACGGCTCAGCGCGCGATTACACAGGCGAGGGCTGTCGATCTTGCCGTTATAGTGGCCGGTGATCCAGCACCCGGACAGGGTCTGCGCCGGCTTCGCCGCGCCATTCTCCTCCGCCGTGTAGCCGCCGATCACCAGCGGCGCGTGGCAATGCGACAGGCTGGGCACCGTGGCCTCGACCGGCGCGATCTCGGGGTCGAGCGCGTAGACGACCTGCGGCTCATGGAACAGCACCGCCTTGCCGGTGGCCGCATCATAGGTCGCGGCGATGAAGTGCCAGGCATGGTCGCGCAGCCTCAGCCCGTTACCGACCGCGACCGCAGCGATGCGCAGCTCGAGCGCCCCTTCCTCGTTGATGAACAGGCCATAGCCCTTGCCGCCGCACCAATGGGTCACAATGCCCTGGGCGCCGTGCTTCCAGTAGCGCGAGTCGGTCTTGGGGGTGGTAGACCAGATCCAGCACTGCAGGGTGAAGCTGTCGGTGTGGAATAGCGGGGTATCGGCCACATAGCCGTATGACCCGCTGTGGATGATCTGGCGGCGACCCTTGTAGGTCTTATTGACGTCGGCCAGAACCGAGGGCTCGATCACTCCGGGACCGCGTGGATTGGTGTCGCCGTGGATCAGGTGGACGATCTCGGCGCTGTATTCCGCCGGTCCGGCGCAGTTCACGTAGAACTTGATCGTGTCGCCGGGATGGACACTGAACTTATCCGAATATCCGGTGAGGCGCATCGCAGTCATGGTGTCTCGCTTTCTGTGCTCGGCCAAGACCGAGGTTCCGGACCGTTCCGAAAAGCAAAGTTCCGGGCGCTCCTTCGTGTCGCTGCAGTGTTCTACCGATGATTAGGTGGCGGCCCAATTATCGGCGCGACGCTTCCAGCCCTCGTTATAGTGTTCTGGGAAGCCGTCGGACTCCGCCATCTCGTCAAGGCGCATCAGGAAGATGTCCAGTTGGATCTCCTGCTCGTCGGTGTACACCTTGTCGTCGACAAACGCGGGCGGCACCCCGCGAATCCCGGTCAGCCGGCCGATGCGCCACTCCTTCTCGACCTTGGTGCAGATCACGATGAGCTTGTTCTTCACCGGCTGGGCCCGCATGCGGATCAGGACGCGGTTGAGCAGGAAGTCCGTGTGGATACCGCCGGCCACGTCCGTCACGTCGCCCTGGGTCGGGCACACCAGCGACGCGTTGCCGGCGACACCCTTCATTGAAACCATGCAGGCCGTGAACTCTCTGATTAAGCGCTCTCGCTCCGGGGTGTCCTTCTTCGGAATTGAGATCATCGACCTGTCTCTCCCTGGGTGAGATGGCAATCTGTACGCGCGAGTGGTGTCAGACCGTCATGTGCGTGGCGACCAGCTCATCGGTCATCTCGTTGATCGGGCCGCCCGCGATGATGCGTCCATTGTCCATCATGATGAAAGCATGACCGATGCGCCGCGCGACCTTGATGTGCTGCTCGGTTAGGATCATCGTCAGCCCCAACTCGCGGTTAAGCCGGAGCAGCATCGCCCCAATCTCGCGCACGATGTTCGGCTGGATGCCGTCGGTCGGTTCGTCGAGCAGCAGAATTTCCGGGTTGAGCGCTAGCGCCCGAGCAATCGCGAGCTGCTGCTGCTGCCCGCCGGACAGCAGCCCCGCTCTCTGATCGAGATTGTCGCGCAGGTAGGGGAACAGGGCGAGGCAGCTTTCCGGGATGTCGCGCCCAGGCGTCCGTCCGGCGAAGGTTCCGAGCAGGATGTTCTCCCGCACCGTCAGGCTGCCGAGGATCTGCCGACCCTGCGGCACATACCCAAGCCCGGCCGCGGCACGCGCATAAGTTGGTAGCGGCAGGATGTCCCGGTCGGCAAGGCTGATACGTCCGGTCGCGCTGTCGGTCAGCCCCATCAGCGTCCGGATTAGCGTCGTCTTTCCGACACCGTTGCGGCCGATTACGCAGAGGCACTCTCCACGCTCGAGCCTAAAGGAAAGGCTCTGCAGGATCGGCGTGCGGCCATAAAAGGACGCGACCTGCTCGACCTCAAGCAGCATCATCGACCTCCTCGGTGCCGAGATAGACGTCGCGCACCCGCGGGTCGGCCTCGATCTGCGCGATCGTGCCTTCAGAAAGGACGTGGCCGAAATGCATGACTGTCACCCTGTCGGCAATCTCGCGCACGAACCCCATGTCGTGCTCGACTACAACCAGAGTGTGGCTTCGCTTGAGACCGTTGAAGATCGCCGCCGTCTTCTCGGTCTCCGACTCGGTCATGCCTGCGGTCGGCTCGTCCATCAGCAGCAGCTTCGGGCTTTGCATCAGCACCATGCCGATCTCCAGCCACTGGATCTCCCCATGGGAAAGCTGGCTGGCCTGCAAACCCACCCGGTCGGCGAGCCCGACGCGATCCGCGACCTCGCCGATCCTCTGCCGGTCCGATCTGCCGCCGAACCTTAACATGTTGCGGATCGGGTTGAGTTCCTGGGTCGCAGCCATCGCGAGGTTCTCCTGCACGGACAGGTCCCGGAACACCGCAGGGACCTGGAACTTGCGGCCGATGCCGCGACGGGCGATCTGATGCTCCTGCAGGCCCCGGATATCGACGCCGTCGAACACGATGGAACCCTCGTCGGGCTTCTGCCGGCCGGTGATCATGTCCATGGTGGTGGTCTTGCCGGCGCCGTTCGGGCCAAGAAGACACAGCAGCGTACATTCGATGACATCGAGGGTGAGGTCGTCGAGCACAGTGACGGCGTCGTAACGCTTTGTCAGGTTGCGGATCTCAAGAATGCCCATCCTCAGCTACCAGCGCCAAGCCGCAGCGGCCGGGCTGCGGCAATCCTTCGTGACGGCCATGGCAGCCGTTGCAGCGCCGCCTCCACGAAGCCTGCCAGCCCCCGCGGCAGGAAGCGCACCACGATTACGAAGAACAGGCCGAGGAGGAGCAGCCAGGTGTTGAGGAACGTGTCGCCTACGACGGTCTGGGCGCCGTTGAGGAGCAGCGCCCCGAGCATCGAGCAGAGCAGCGAGAGACGGCCGCCGACCGCTACCCAGATCACCACCCCGACGCTGAACGAGACGTCGAACTGTGCCGGTGAGACGTACTGCACCAGCATGACGAACAGGCACCCCGCACAGGCGGCGATCAGGCCGGAGAAGCCGAACAGCACCGTCTGGTAGGCGAACACGTTGTAGCCCAGGAACCGCGTGCGCTCCGGGTCGCTCCGAACAGCATGTGTGATCATGCCGAACTTACTTTGCATCATGAGCTTGGACAGTCCGGCGAGCACGACCAGGAGCACGGCGACGACCAGGTACCCGGTTCGGCTGTAGGGATCGATCGCGACCCCGAAGACCTGCAGGGGGTTGGGCGGGGTGATCCCGTTCGCGCCGTTGGTATAGGCCTGCACGTCCAGGATTAGCAGGTTCATCGCGCTGAGCAGCGCCAGCGTCATGACGGCGACGAACCCTCCCGAGACGCGGGCCGCGAACATCATGCTGCCGAACGCGGCCCAGAACAGCGTCGGCACCACGAGCGCCAGCGTGATGCCGGTCCCGATGCCGGTGAAAGGCTCCCAGAACCAGGGGAGCTGTGTCAGGCTGTTATTCAGCATGAACGGCGGGATCGGGTTCGAGGCGTCCTGGCTCTGCATCTGCATGGTCATCGCCATGCCGTAGGCGCCGAGCCCGAACGGGATTCCCTGGCCGAGATTGAGGATGCCGCCGGCACCCCAGCCCAGGCTGACCGAGAGCGCCAGCATCGCGTAGACGCCGTAGGTTGCCAGCAGGTTGAGCCGGTAGCTGTCGGTGACGAACAGCGGCACCAGGAGAACGGCTGCGAAGAACACCCCGTAGGCCAGCCACTGCGCCCGGGCGTCATGATATAGGGAGTTCGCCTTCATGGGTCCGCTCACCGCCTCATCGCCGCCGGCGCGATCAGTCCCTGCGGGCGGAAGCGCAGGAAGACGACAACCAGGACGAAGATGAGGAACAGCGCGAGGGTGTCGTTGGTGAAGAAGGCTAGCACTGATTGTAGGCCACCGACGGTACCGCTGGCGAGCACGCTGCCGACCAGCGAGCCGCCACCGGACACCACCACCAGGAAGGCCCTAACGACGTACAGGCTCCCCATGGTCGGGAGCACGATGTTTAGCACGCCGAACAGCGCGCCGGCGAGCCCGGCAAGCCCGGAACCGATCGCGAAGGCTCCAGCGTAGACCCTATCGGGATTGATGCCAAACGACGCCGCCATCTCGCGGTTCTGCGTCACGGCGCGGATCTGCATGCCGAACCGAGTATGACGCAGGAAAAGCCAGACTCCGCCCGAGACCGCGAGAGTAAAGACGAGCACAAAGATCCGGAACAGCGAGATGCTGAAGAAGCCGATCCGCAGGTTGTTGTTAAAGAAGTCGGGGACGGCAACATACAGCGGGTCGCTACCGAATGTGAGCCGCGCCGCCTGGATCAGCACCAGCGAGACACCCCAGGTCGCCAGCAGGGTGTCGAGGGGGCGATCGTACAGGTAGCGGATCAGCAGCCTCTCGATCACCAGGCCGATGGCCGCGACGATGATGAAGCTCAGCGGCAGGCAGAGCAGGAACGGCATGTGTATGTGCGTCTGTAGGATGTATGTCGTGTACGCGCCCAGCATGATGAACTCGCCATGCGCCATGTTGATGACGCCGATGGTGCCGTAGATGATTGTCAGGCCGAGTGCGGCCATGAGCCAGATGCTACCGATGCTAAATCCCAGTAGGATCGCATCGATCAGCCCCGGCGAGACGAACGCTCCCAAGCGCCGTTCCTTTCTATCAAATAACGCTCTTGCTGAGCTTCCCGTTCGGCGCCATCAGGCCGTCCTTCGTGCATTTTCCTGCGTCCGGATAGATGGAGTACGGGTCGGGCGCGACCTGCGAGGCGGCTTCCTTCACGATTTTGAAGCTGCCGTCCGCCTGGCACTGGCCGATCTTGGGCGTAAGCCAGGTGTTGAAGTTCGCGTCGTCGATCCAGACCTTGCCCTCGGGGGAAAGCTGCGCATCCAGCATGATCCCGCCACTCGCGTCGCGGATCATGCGCGGGGTGACCTCTTCCACCCCGGCCTTGGCGATCGCGCGCTCGAGCCCGGCCTTGAACACGTAGGCCGAGTTGTAAGTCTCCTCCATGTTATAATGCGTCGTGCCGCTGTGGTTGTACTTGCTTGCCAGGAAGTTCTCCACGAACTTGTGGTTGGTGGGATTGTCCAATGCCATGAAGTATGGCGCCGACAGGAAATGACCTGCGCCGGCTTCGTTGCCCATCGCCTTGACCTCGATCTCCCCGGTCGTGAGCGACGCAATCGGCATCGTGTCGACCTTAAATCCTTCCTGCTTGAACTGCTTGTGGAAAGCGATATCGGACGCCCCGACCACCGTGGAGAATATGAAATTCGGCTGCGCGTCCCTGATCTTGTTGAGGATCGGCGTGAATTCGGCGCTCCCAAGCGGGATGTATTCCTCACCAAGGAGCTCGCCACCGGCCTCCTTCAGCCAGACTTTGGCGTTCTTGTTCGACTCTTTTGGCCACACGTAGTTGGAGCCGACGAAGAAGACCTTCTTACCGAAGCTCTTCACCATGTAAGGAATCAGGTCCTTGGAATGCTGGTTGGCCAGCGGGCCGGTGCAGATCGTGTTCTGCGTGCATTCCGCGCCTTCATAGCAGGTCGGATAGTACAACAGGTGGTTGCGCGACATGACCGTGGGCAGGACGGCCTTTCGGCTTGCCGAGGTGTAGCATCCAAAGGTCGCGATCACCTTGTCGCTCAAGATGAGCTGCTTCATCTTTTCCGAATATACGTTGAAGTCGGATTTGGCGTCGATGATAACAGGTTCAATCGGATGCCCGGCGATCCCACCCGACTTGTTGATCTCGTCGAAGGCATATTGCAGCACGTAAGTCGAATCCGCTTCCGGGACCGCCAGCGCACCGGTCAGGGAGAACAGGACCCCGACCTTCACCGGTTCCCCCTTGGTGAGGGTGGCTCCCCACGCCGATCTGTCCTGCTTGATCCAAAAGCTGGGGAAAGCGGCAGCAGCGGCGAGGGCAGCGGAACCCAATGTAAAGCCGCGACGTGTCGTTCTCATGCAACTGACCCTATCGTAAGAATGTTTCGCCTATACTTCCTGTCCTCTGGACAGGAAGGCGGCTTGTGGCGCGCCAGGGAACAGTCCCGTAACGGTGTAAGATAGTCACACGACCGCTGTATGAGGTGTCTCCATGCACGTCCGCCTCATCAACGATCCGCACCAGACGTTTCGATCTTGCTCAGTGTTGGATGGAGCTAATCACCTCGGCATATCACAGTCAATATAAAAAGTTTCCTCCGAATCTGTGCGAATTGCCTGTTTTGAGGCCAGATGTGCCTGCTTTGTAGGCATCAAGTCTCGCTCTCCGATTGGTGAGACTCTATGAAGAAGCCTGCGCGGCGAGTGCCGTAGGCGAAGCAGAGCCCTAGCCCATCCTATTCAGCGCGCTGAGGTTCATTCCGCGATCTGAGCGGCGGACACGGTTCGACGATACGCTTGTTTCATCGTGATCTCGGTCCGGAGGTGCTGGGCGTTGGGGTTGGCGAGACGTGGCGGGTCCGGGGGCGACGGCCCATACGCGCTAAAATAAGTCCCGAACGGGATATCTGATGTGAGGTTTTCGCTTTCGTGGTGCATTGGCGAGGTGTCGATGCACGATGGCGCGTGGCTCGAGAATGTCGGCGATGGCGAGAGGGCCGATGATGATACCGATCAGAACCATCAACACGGTCTTCTGCACGGCCCAAAGTGACGGGATGTAGGCGGCGTCGAGCAAGTCCTCAGGGGGAAGAGTCCAGGAAATCCTGG
>JAABUL010004977.1_pt1 | contig 17109 bp, 31 predicted proteins | sample 5559151 | NCBI WGS metagenome assembly JAABUL01 (sample SAMN10711876, study PRJNA513368) | rock metagenome | isolation source: Antarctica rocks | place: Antarctica: Victoria Land, Pudding Butte sud | reverse complement strand
CCACATACTAGAATCGAGGCCTGCAGCCCAGTATCCAAGTAGCATACTAAAAATGTCGCGTGAATACTGATACTATACTAGGGTACTAAAATATGCATACTAGAGCCTTCTCCTGTCACTGGTAGAGCGGGTGGGCGTGAGGCCTGGCGCGGTGGTGGCTGGTGGTGGAGCGGTGGTGTGCAACCGGGGGCCTGCCCCCCGCAGCGTGTGAGCATGGTGTGAACGCTGCGCTGGGGCGAGGCCGTGGCCGCGTCAGCCGATGCGCGGCCGAGCTGTGGCTGTGCGGGTTCGGTGATGGCCAGGAAGCATGGGAGGCGTCGGGTGCCGGCGGCCGGGAAGGGTGGAGTGTGGTCAGTGCAGTGGTCGGCGGGGGACGGGGGATGGGAGCGGGCCGAGCCTGAAGTGGAGGGCTGCGGCGTGGCGGGGGGATGAGATGCCGGCAATGGCTGCTGTGGCGAGGTGCGGGTGATCCAATCTGGGTGGTGAATGTTGTCGGGAGGTGCCGTGCGGAGGCGTTGAGCTTCGGCGATGACGGCGCGCTCAGCGGCTTCTTTGCTGCCATAACCGAGCACGAACCAGCGGGGGATGGCGGCGGGCTGCCTGGCGGCGAGGGTGAGGCGGTTGTTGCTGAGGAGCTCCGCGGCGAGCAGCTTCTCCGACGGACACCTGATACTGCATGAGGTTGTGCCCCATCACCTCGCCACTGGGCCGTGTGAAGGTCGGCTTCAGCTGCTGCAGCGGCTTGAAGTGGTTGACGAAGACGAACTTCGTCATGGAGAATGGAGAACTCGGGAATCCATTTACCTGTGTGCACAACGCAGGGCAGGGCATGTGACATGTGACGCTTCGCAGTGCGCTTCCTTTTTCGCATCTATGTCAAGTCCTATTTCAATAGATATCGGAAAACGGGTCGATATGTGGGATCGAACGCGAGACTGCATTGTCGCCACTGCACCCACCTTTAAGCCGCTGCAGCGGCTTGAAGTCGTTGACGAAGACGAACTTCGTCATGGAGAATGGAGAACTCGGGAATCCATTTACATGTGTGCACAACGCAGGGCAGGGCTGCTTTACTCGCATTCCGCAAGCTGGCGCCAAACCCGTCAACTTTGTTCTCAGAATGAACGCCTGAGAGCTGCCACATATATCTGACATCCTTGTGTCGGTGCTTCCAGCACATACATCAGCATCCATGTCTGATGTACTAAGGTTATGTGTACTGAAGCACTGGTGCTGAATTTTGCATCTGGCATTCAACATTCATCGCATCAGCCACGTACAGGTGATAAACAACTTTGTGGATCGCCCGCCTGATCGGCTTGCAACTTGCAACTTGCAACTTGTTTATCACCTGTACGTGCGCTGATGCGATGAATGTTGAATGGCAACTTGGCAAGGCTGGCTCGGCATGCAGGGCGGTGCGCACACGACTTGACGACGCATCTGGAAGCAACGTACAAGCAAAGCAATTGTTCAGTCCGATGCTATATATATAATTGATGATGGACAACAGCTGTCAGTGCTTCACGCGCACCGTCGCAGGCACACCGTTGACCGGCTGCTCGCATTTGTCGCCGGCTGGCAATACCAAGGGATTCCACTTGCCGCCGCTGGGTGCCGCGCTGGGCGTGGCAGTTGGCGCAGACTTTGCCGGCGCGGCCGTCGGCGTAGCGGCCGTCTTCGTGGGTGCGGTAGTGGCTTTCAGCTCCCGCCGGCTGGCGTCCACCACCGCCAATAGTGCGCACAGTGCCAACAGCAGCAGACAGCACGCCTGCATGGAGAAATACAGTTCGTAACTGTAGCTATCGTGCTACTACCTAGGACAGTACCCTACGTTGGATTGATTAGGTGTCTTGCATCAGAACGATAGTCATTATTATTGTTTTTTTTGTTTGATACCCTATATAACCTTGCGACCCTTGTTCCGAAAACTGACCGACTGGGCTTTTCACGTATTCTAAGAACCATTCAACACGTCTGAGGCTCGTTTTCACAGCAGATGGTTGCATCCTTGTGCTGATCACACGAGCATCAAAGCCACACCGCACTACTCGTCCATCCGCCGCACGGCGCACCGGCCAATAGAAATAAGCGCCGTGAGTACTGGAAGTGCCGTCAAGTCCTCAACCCCTTGCAAAGTCCCACGCGCACATCTACAGGCTGCCTAACACGGGCATGTGCAGCAGCAACTGCTGAGGTCAAGGCACTACAACAGCAACATCTATGTAGCCCAGTCGTCAATGACGAGTGATGATGGCTACTGACTTGAGAGCTGAGAGCAAGCCATCACGACGCCACGCGCCTTGATTGTCACAATCACACCATCCTGCATCGATTTCGCGGGTCACATCCGCTGAGCTGAGAGCAAACGCGCGAGGTGTCAGCAATAATGCCAGCTGGTCCGTCGACGTCATCATTCACGCGACCTAAAATCATTCGTCGCTGGAGACGCGCAACTGTGCCGCAGAGCAGCAGTGCGGCCATGCACATATTCAAACATAGCAGCAGGACTGCTGGTCACATCGTGCGGGCTTCTTCTGCGTGCTGCAACTCTATATGTTCCGCGGGCTAACAGCTGACATGACCAGCGCTGCCGTGTGGACGGCGATGCCATACGCACAGACGATATGGTTGCACAGCAGATTCATGCGCAGCACACGCTCCGCATGCATGGCGAGGTTTACGGAAGCTGCCTGCAACACCACGGCCGCCGATATGCTCGGATGGTCCGTCAGCCTCGATGGCGGCAGCGATCGGGGGGATGAGTGGGCTCACCTTCATACCGACGATTTGCACCATTGGATGCTGACGGCGGGCACTGTGAAGCTAAAGAAGAATCAACTGAAGACGTTCCCCTCATGCAGGAGGTGCAGCCGGTGGCGTCAGAAGCACAATGACCGACGTTCAGCCGGGCTGTCACGTCAGAAATCGTATCCGCAGACCACAGCCTGCTGCAAGGTGCGTCCGTCGTGCTGCCCTGAATGTGCGCCACACTGAAACTCAATAAATGTCGAGGTTTGGGCATGAGCCGAGTTATGTGCGTACACATTGCCACGGTGTGAGTCTGCCGTTTTGCAGAGATGGCGTACCTGGAGTCGGCAGTCAACTTCGGGGTGCATGGCAATTTCGGCGGACGCTTTGCTTGTTGTCATCAGCTTCTAGCCGAAGGTGTGGGGGCCCAGCAGTAGACACATTGCGAAGCTCCAGGAAGATAGGCTCTGACACATGCATGAGCGACAGCAACGGCGGCAGCGCACGCGTGCACGAGGATTTCACGCTCATCAGGGGGCATCTGGCGGATCAATAGCGAGGGCAGCGAGGGCGGCCCACAAAACTGAGGGCTTTTTCTGTCAAGTCAATAACTACTCTTCATTTATCATTGCTGTCTTCATCAACGTGTGACACGCACGCGGCCCCAATCAAAGACGCGAGGGAGGTCCTGATCAGGACCTCCCTCGCTGATCAGGACCTCGTCATGACGGTACCTATGCACTGCCAAGGCAACGTCGGTAAGCAGCGTTGGCATGCCAATGTGACTGTGACTGTCATTCAACGTTCAGGCAGTGAGCATCCGGTGGTTGTTTACCTACGTGTTTCCACTGATGCAAACAGCAATCAAACAGAGTGATTGAACGCTAAGACTCAGCGCTGGACTGAAATCTGGTGCTAGGCATTTGCGCATCAGTCCCGCCGCGGCGCAACAACACTCCGACACAAATTCCCAACATTGTATGTCGTGATGGAGACGTGATGAAGCCGTGACCTCGTCCAGCCTTGCCGCTCGTGTAGGAAATGCGTGAATTAAAGTCATGTAAGTGTGTCCTGTAATGCTTCTCCCTGCGCTCTCTTGCACCCCCCTCATCTGCGGATCAATGTTCTCACAGCCCCTCCATGTGGAAAATCAAACCCCCTCCATCTGCGAATCAATGTCCGAGTACAGGCTGCGCAATTTCTTCAGCTTGGCCGCGTCCGCGTTCCACATGCCGCGCCCTGAGGCCTCCAGCATGCGCTTGATAATGTTGCCGAAGGCCTGCGGGTTCGCCTTCCGCAGCTTCGCCGCCATCTCTTCGTCAAACGCGTATGTCTCGGCCGCCTGCGCGAGGGTTGGAGGGCTCGCATTTTTCTTGTACTTTGTGCAGGGCAGATGACGAGCACTCGGAGTACGGTGCAGACAGGCAGTTACAAGGTGAACCAGTGCGTTGTTCCACCGTGATGCTCCGTGGGAGCTGGCACATCATTGGCCGCCCACATTGCAGTTAGTCTGTGCTGGGAGGCTGAAAACAAGTGCAGTTTCAAGAACAGAGATGCGCTCAAGACGCGCCTGATCATACGCCCAGTCCTCCTTGAAGTTCGCTGTCCCGCCCCAGCCGATCATGGCTGTCATGCGCTGCGAAATCTCGTACGCGCCGCCGCTCCCCTGTGCGGCCATGGCATCGGCCCACTGCAAGCCAGCCCAAAAATACAGAAAATCGCACGTTGCAGCAAATTTGTGTTTTAAAACAGCACGGCGGTGAGCTGCAGAGCGCAGCACCTGCTCCAGCTCCTGCGGCTTGGGCTTGTCGCCAAAGGCCTCCACCACGGAGCACCCCACGCGCTTCCCTGCGCGCCAATGCGACAGCGAAGTTCTACCAATGTGTTCGAAACTGCTTGGCCTTGCTCTGCGCGCCATAACATGCTGCGACAAAATGCATCAGGGTCTGCTACCCCCTCCTCAGTCTTGCTGCATGGACTTCGTCAGTGTATAAGTGCAGCGCGCATGCCTGCAGCGGTGGGCGGACCCACAGGCTTACTGCCCGGCGCGGACTCCGCGGCGCGCTTGCGTGCGCTGCCTTACTGTTTGGGTGCAACACAGACGCTTCGCCAAATTCGCAGACTCACCGCCCTGCGCGGTCTCTGCGGCGCGCTTGAGGGCGCCGGTGTTGGCGTAATACTCCTGGATGTCTGTCAGCCCGTACTCGACGCTGTCGACCTGAGCAATATGTCAAGGACCGCATTTGACTACACGTCAATACAAAAGCTGACTTTCATCAAATCATAGATGATTCAATTCGACCTCACGAACCAACAGCTCGAGATGAACGTGGCATAATGACATCGATTGTCGCCAAAGGGTGTTCAGGGAGGCTTACCTCCTGCACCACGCGCTGCGTCGTGCTCAGCAGCGACTGCAGAACCTCGGGGCGTGCCGCGCCCCGCTCCTGGCCCCTGCGCGCACAGCACACGTGAAAGCGGGCAGCATTCCGGTGTCGCCGCATGAGCTGCGCCACCAGCGGCGCCTGCGGCGCGTGCGCTGCGCCGCGCCTGTTTTCCGGGCCGCTTGCCAGCCCTGCTCGAAGGGGGAGAAGCGACAGCCTACCAACAGCGCACGGTTCAGCAGTCAGTTCTGTGTGGACGTTCTCGTTATGTGGAGCTGGAGCGAATGGGGGCGCAGCGCCTGCAGCCAAAGGCGCTGCGGGAACCTCTGGCAGTAACTGTTGATCTCAGCGTGACTGCGTCTAAGCATGGATCAATGCAAGCTCGCTACGCTGAGGAGCGGAGGTAAATGCACATGTATGGAACAACTAATAATGGATTTCCAGGAGGCGCACCGCCCATAGCTGAAGGCATTGCGGGACTCCCAGGTGGCGCCCAGCTCGGATCCGTCCTCCCACTCGGAGGTGCCCACCTGCTCGTTCACCATCGAGCCGTAGTCCCCTGCGCGGCAAAGGAGGATTCTGGTTGCACGCGCTGCAGACGGGGAGATAAAGGATCCAGACTGCGCGGGCGCTTTTTCAGCGTCTTTTAGCTTGGGAAGCTCACGGGGCAAATTTGCGCACAAGGCGTCCCTGATGACCCTGCAGAGTCAGAGGGCTCGACACTGCATCTCTTGACCGCACTAGGAGAGGGAATCACTGTGCCGTTTGCAAGACTGGAAATTCACCTGCTGGGTTGGAGAAGAGCCGGGCGGAGGAGTTTGACAGACCCTCCTCCGTCATCGCGCTCGAGTGCTTGCGAATGTAGTTCTGGTCTACCGGCTCGTCTGCCGCTGAAGCACGCTGCAAGTCAATGGAAGTCGGTTGGATCAGTGTCTTTCTATCTAGCCGAGAGCGGCTGACAGCCGCTCAACGCATCGGGCGGACGTTTCAGATCAGAGCAGTGCTGCTAATTTGACGCGCAGCCGGCGGCGGCGGGCGACAGGCGCCATTGCTGCAGCGCCTGTCCTCCAGCTTTAGCGGCCTTCGATTTTCGATGGGCGGGGAGCGCCGCCGCGGCGGCAGCGGCAGCGGCGGCGGCGGCGGCGCCGGTGGCGATGAGGATCTGCCAACGACCGGGAACGTCCAGCTCCGTGCATGCACCTTCGTGCGGCGGCTTGCTTACACACTTGCTGATCAAAAGCAAGCAGAAACACACAGAATCATGCACGAAGATTACGAGCGCCAGACGAAAGGCTCACCACGCGCGGCCTGCCGAGCTCCTTCAGCGGGATGAGCTCAAAGCGGGCTATCCTGCCGCATCGCAGGACAGGAACTGGTGGGCAACCAGCAGAGGGAAGCAGTGACAGCAGTTGGGCTGTGTGTGCACGGCCAGCAGCACCTGGCGCATATAGGCCAGGTCTGCTCACAATACGCTGATACCCAAGAAGCTTAACATTGACGCACCTGCCGGTCCCCTCTCTGATGGGCCGCGCCCCGACCATGTGCAGCACGATCGCCACGGACTCGCCCTGCAGATAGATGTATTGATAGTGGAGCATTACAACAAAGCAGCTGAAGCAGCTTCCTGCAAATACTTGACTGTGGCTGCGCACGTTGTGCACCCCGCGAGCGCACCTCAAGTGGAACACGGCTCCTACTCACAGCAGTGCTGGTGTGATCCACTTCCAGAAGTGCGCGGTCTCCGCGGGACCGCAGATGTACAACCGCCCAGAGCGAAGGAGCACAACAATATGCCCCTGCCACCCGTGTATTGCAAACCCTACCTTGGTCTTGGCCCCACAGGTTGATGGCCACCGTCTCAGGATTTAAATGATGTGCTAGACACTTCAATTGAGACAAGAAACCCTGAGGAGTTGTATATCCACTGTACTGAGTTTCAATCACCTTGGTCTTGATGGCATCCAGGCCCCACAGGTTGACGGCCACTGTCTCGGGCAGCGCGCCGCCGTTGGCCGACCGGTGAGCCTCCAGGACAAGGCGGCCCACCTCGCTGCCGCGCTCCAGCGCCGCGGCGTTTGGCATGCGGTACGGGTCCAGCGCATGGATGTTGCGGCCTGCGGCACAAGGTGGATGAGAGGTGTCAATTTCTTCAACTACTTTCGCAAACACTTGACGAGATCAGCGGTGCAGCCTCGGCGCAGGCAGCCACAAGCGTGTGCATTCCGCAGCCGGTGCACACTGGACAGTGTCACATTCTAGGCTTTATACCGCATTCTTGGATACGCAATCTCCATGACCATCTCCTTTGCTTGGCTTTGCTTGGCGATACAATCTCCTACAAAACCAGACAGAGGAGCGATCGGTTGGCGGCATATCGGCAATGTCTAGAATGTGCAGGATGTACCGGTGGAACCAGCATCACCGATATGTTGCCAGGCGCAAGACCCTCACCGATGGGTAGCACGCCGGCACCGTCACGCAGCGCTGCTAGCAGGGCAATTTCCTTGAACGTGCACCACAATTTCAATGCCGAGAGCACAAGATTATACATGGTGTGCTCTTTGTGAGGTTTATTGGTGGGAATCACCCACCGGTGGGCAGCACGCCCGCGCAGCAGGCCCCTGGAAATGTGTGTCACAACTTCCACCTGAAGAGCGCACTGTCGCCTCATTCGCTGAGCAACGCACCGGTGGGCAGCACGCCGGCGCCGTCGCGCAGCAGGTCACCGCCGGCCTCCGGCAGCACGTACTCCCCGTTGAGCGCCCGCAGCATGGAGCCCAGCTCCTCGGTGTTGCGGTCCAGCAGTCCCGCAATCTCAACCGCCTCCTCCACCCTGCAGTGGTCAGAAGTGATGTATAAGAAGTAACGAATGGAACCAGCTCTTCCATGGTGCGGTCCAGCAGCCCCACAATTGCCACCCCGGTCCTCCACACACTGGCATCAGCAGCACTTGACCAAATCGAATGTGAGTTGAGTCACTTCATAGGATGCTGGCTGGCTTGCGCCGGCACATGTTGGCGTCAAGACAGCTTGTGCGACACACAGAGTGCCAGGAGATTAACGGATCAATGCGAGATATACGAGTAGTCTGCTTGGCCAACGAAAATCTACGAGTGCCCAGATGACAATTGCCAAAGGGATTCGCCGTCAAGTGACGACCCACCTGTCTGATGCGCCATCATGCTGTTTGCTGTTGTTGCCTGCGCTTGCCGGCTGCTGTACCAGACGCTCCAGCTGCCGCCTGCATTGCCGAAACACCCACACGGTCAATACACACTCAGGGCAATGCACCTCCACCACAGGCTCACCACGATCGCGTCGGAACCGACACTCGCCGTCCAACACCGCGCGGAGCACAGTGGCAAGCAGTTGACATGCACTGACCTGACTGCCTCCACACCCTGTTGCCGCGACTCGAGGACTGCGGCAAGGGCGTCCTCCGAGAGCGCGCCGTCAAAGTACGCTTCCAGGTACTGCGCCATCTGCTGGGCGCCCGGCGGCTGCCCCAAAACATGCAGGCCCTCCGAGAACAGCCGGTTCTCGACCACCTGCATTCAAGGGGCACACCTGGAATTGATATTGGGTATTGTGCAATAAAACTTTTCGAGTTCACGTGACGCTTGTGAACGGCCCGGCGGCTGCCCCAAAACATGCAGGCCCTCCGAGAACAGCCGGTTCTCGACCACCCGGACCTCGACCACCTGCACTCAAGGTGCACACCTATGCAATTGATATTGGGCATTGTACACCGAAACTTTTCGCATTCATGTGACGCTTGTGAGCGGGCCGGCGGCTGCCCCAGGACGTGGAGGCCCTCTGAGAACAGACCACCTGCACTCAAGGGGCACACCTGGAAATATGAGGATGTTACATCATTTCGGATAATATGTCATTTCGAATTCCGCCGGAGCTTTTTGAATACGCGGGGCGCCGGGCACGCGGACAAGGTCATCCATGCAGAGATCGATTCAATTTTGATGAGCAAAACACAGCAAACACCTGCAGGTACTGGTACAGTCGGCTGGCGTATTCCGCAAAGGCCTCGGTGTTGACGTCCTGCACCGACTCTGCCGTCAGCTGCTCGCCCGCCTCGCCATCTGCGCCCTCCCGGAAGGGGCAGTCCTTGGCCAGCCCTGCGAAGATGCCAAGCAGCTCGTCCTGGCTGTCAATTGGATCAGCCATCATAGGATCCCCTCATGGTCGCAGAACCCCTCATCGGTACCTAAACCCTAACTCTGTGCACTGTCGCCACTGATCCAGTTCTCGTATACTCAATTATTTTTTCATGCCGCCCCATTTGCAGGCGTTATGAGAAACTGGTCACAGTCACATACATGTGTCCGAGAACTGGGTACACTGTCGCCACTGATCCAGTTCTCGTATACTCAATTATTTTTTCATGCCGCCCCAGGCCTTATGAGAAACTGGTCACAGTCACATACATGTGTCCGAGAATGATGTGCGAAAACATAAATATGTATACGAGAACTGGATCAGTGTTGACCGTGTACAGACGACCACTGATCCAGTTCTCGTATATATATTCATATTTTTGCATACATACAGCTGCTCGGATGAAAATTTAATTATGTATACGAGAACTGGATCACTGTTGACCGTGTACAGACGACCACTGATCCAGTTCTCGTATATATATTGCATACATACAGCTGCTCGGATGAAAATTTAATTATGTATACGAGAACTGGATCACTGTTGACCGTGTACAGACGACCACTGATCCAGTTCTCATATACATAATTATACTTTCGCACACATGCATCTGCTCGGATGAAATATAATTATGTATACGAGAACTGGATCAGTGTTGACCGTGTACAGACGACCACTGATCCAGTTCTCGTATATATATATTTATATTTTTGCATACATACAGCTGCTCGGATGAAAATTTAATTATGTGTACGAGAACTGGATCACTGTTGACCGTGTACAGACGACCACTGATCCAGTTCTCGTATATATATTCATATTTTTGCATATCATTCTCGGACACATCTCTGTGACTGTGACCAGTTTCTCATAACGCCTGCAAATGGGGCGGCACGAAAAAATAATTATGTATACGAGAACTGGATCACTGGCGACAGTGCACAGACGATCAAATTTGTTTTGTTCCGTCAAGGGGTCAGCGCCAAGTGCACTTGAGGAGGAGGAGGAAATAGAGGAAGTAACGACGAAGAACATCCCGACGACTAGTCGAGTGTTGATGTTCAACTTATGAACTTTAGGTACCAGAATGAACCACAGCGGAAAAGGAACACAATGTTAGGATCACACAACGCACTTGGAGGGAGCCAGAGCAAGATGGTACCTGTGGACTCCAGGCTCTGCACGATAGGCGCCTTCAGCGGGCCAATGGCTGACTTGTCGTCGCGCACCTCCCCCAGCATCGACTTGAGCTCCGACAGCTGCTTGTAGAGCCCCGCCCTGCGGAACGAGCACAGGATCTCAATTGGAAAGGAAGTTGTGATCACCAGGAGCAGTGACTTGAGCTCCGACAGCTGCTTGTACAGGCCTGCCCTGCAAGGGGACGGCAACATCTCAATGAGTGTTCGTGTCAGCAAGAAAGCTAAGTTTGGAGGCGGTCCTGTGTCAGGGAAAATACGTATATCTGCAGGCGATACTCGACGTTTGCAGCGTCCAATGCTGCAGCAGACCACATCGCCCACCGGACTAGCATGCAAGCAATCGAGCCAGCAGCCTTGCGCAGCGACAGTGTTCATGTGCACGTCTGGGTTTTGCGAAATGAGCACCTGCCGTACGGCGGCACGTTGTGGGAGATGATGGTGCCATAGCCGCGTCGCTTAGCGATGATGCTCTCGCTGGGATTGTTTGCCGCATACACGTAGATGTTGGGCATGTTGCTCAGCAGCACATCGCTCCAGCTGAGGCCCGAGTTGCCAAGCGGCGCCCCAGGCAGCTGCGCAGCAAATTGGGAACAATGCTCAATGCTCTGCCTGCCTGAGCACCGAGCAGCGCTGCCTGAGCCTGCACAACTGCCATTTCAAATGCCGAGATGAGCCGCGTTCAGAGACGGCTGCAGACTCAATGCCTGCATCGGCAGAGTGCTGAAGGCCGCACCCATTCGACGGTGCCATGCATGCCAAAGTGCAGCACGGCGTCCGCGGCAAATTCGCGCTCCAGCCACTTGTAGAACGCCACATACTGCGGGTGCCTGCACCACAAGCAACTAGGTATTTTAGCTTATCTTGTAGTTCTTGCATGCAAACTCGCGCTCCAGCCACTTGTAGACCGCCAAATACTGCGAGTGCCTGCAGCACGACATGTTGAGTGTCAGACGAAACGACGTGCGTTACCGACTTTGTCGAATCTGAGCATCCAGCAGTATCGAAAGGCTGTGCGTTTGCGCCAGACGCAGATGTGGTGTCTGCAGCATGACCAGGGTCAAGCAGCAACGTGCTCACGGCATGAGTTCGCGCTCAAATAGGAGCCGCATCGGGTTGCCAGCTTGCAATATTACCATCAAATGACTCACGGCGTGAGGTTGCGCTCGAACAGCAGCCGCATCGGGTTACCAGCAACCAAAGGAAAGGAAAGGAATCACATCTTGACCAGAAAAGTCACGGCGTGAGGTCGCGCTCGAAAAGGAGCCGCATCGGGTCGCCCTCCACACCCAGTGCCGGCTCGCAAGGTAAACTGTAAATCTCAAAGAAAATGATACTCACGGCGTGAGGTCGCGCTCGAACAGGAGCCGCATCGGGTCCCCTTCCACGCCCAGCGCCGGCTGCACGCCGATCCACACGTTGCCCAGCTGGATGCCGTTCACCAGGAGGTTTCCTGCGATCATAAACAACACAGCATTGCGGCCATGCAAAGGTCTCTAAATTGCAGCTACGGGTCCTGGAGCTTCCCAATTGCAGTGAGCAAACCCGCCGAGTAGTGCATGTGCCAGGTGATTTGGCAAACAGTATGCCGAGACCAGGAACAATTTGCGAGAGGAGTACCTTGGGCGGTGCTCTGGATGCCGCGATACCTGTCCAGGGGTCCCCACTGGTTCTCCATGCGCCGAACCAGCACATCTGGATCCGGCAGGTACGGAATGGGCCCCTGCAGGTAGGCGACGGGGCTATTGTTAAAAACATGCAACCTGCATGTACTTGGCCGCTCCCAGTGCTGAGGTTTCTCGAGGCGTAATGATGTTCCGCACGTGACATGAAGTTGCAGCTAGCAGATTCACTCTGCAGCGCCACGTCAACAGCAGCTGACCTGCGACACCGGCAGTCTCTTTAGCGTCACTGGCCTCCTTTGTTTAATATTTTTGAAAAAAGGAAACTGTCGAGCATCCTTTTTAAAAGGGAACAAACAAAGGAGGCCGGTGGCGCTGTTTTAACAAAGCGCAAAACTGGCAACTCCTTCAGTGTCACTGGCCTCCTTTGTTTTATGATTTTTGAAAAAAGAAAACTGTCGAGCATCCTTATTAAAAAGGAAAGAACAAAGGAGGCCAGTGGCGCTGTTTTAACAAAGCGCAAAACTGGCAACCCCTTCAGCGTCACTGGCCTCCTCTGTTTTATGTTTTTTGAAAAAAGGAAACTGTCGTCACTGGCCTCCTCTGTTTTATGTTTTTTGAAAAAAGGAAACTGTCGAGCATCCTTTTCTAAAAGGCCAGAACAAAGGAGGCCGGTGGCGCTGTTTTAACAAAGCGCAAAACTGGCAACCCCTTCAGCGTCACTGGCCTCCTTTGTTTTATTATGTTTGAAAAAAGGAAACTGTCGAGCATCCTTTTCTAAAAGGCCAGAACAAAGGAGGCCAGTGGCGCTGTTTTAACAAAGCGCAAAACTGGCAACCCCTTCAGCGTCACTGGCCTCCTTTGTTTTATGTTTTTTGAAAAAAGGAAACTGTCGAGCATCCTTTTCTAAAAGGCCAGAACAAAGGAGGCCGGTGGCGCTGTTTTAACAAAGCGAAAAACTGGCAGCCCCTTCAGCGTCACTGGCCTCCTTTGTTTTATGATTTTTGAAAAAAGAAAACTGTCGAGCATCCTTTTTAAGGCCAGAACAAAGGAGGCCAGTGGCGCTATTGTTTAAAAACATGCAACCTGCATGTACTTGGCCGCTCCCAGTGCTGAGGTTTCTCGAGGCGTAATGATGTTCCGCACGTGACATGAAGTTACAGCTAGCAGATTCACACTGCAGCGCCACGTCAACAGCAGCTGACCTGCCACAAGATGTCGGACTTGGCCATGCGAGATGCTCATTGCAGTGGCTACTCGATGGCTGCACTGGGGAGAAACGCACCCACTGGGTGGGGCCCCAGTCCGGCGGGTACGTCAGCATCTCCTTGAGGTGCTTGGGGCTGATCTCTGCCCCCACGGCGCGCGCGCCCGCGGCTGCCGCATCGCCGGCTCCCAGCTGCTCGATGCCCCCGGCGCCCTGGGAGACGACCCGCTGCTGCTCCTGCACGACAATCATGTTCAAACCAATGTTTACCATGCTTTTCCCAGCGGTCAAGCAGGGCGCTGCGTCCCCAGCGCCCAGCTGCTCTTGGCGCCCTGGGACACGACCCGCTGCTGCTCCTGCACGACGATTCGTGCAAAAACATAAAACTTCAGGGCCGCCGGTCCAGAAGCTGTGGCAGGCGGCACCCCGGTGTGCCGATCAGAAGCTGCGTCAGAAGAAGAAAGCCCTCAACGAATGACACCATCCGAACGCGGGGGACTGGCAAGAAGGGACCTCAGCATGGATGCGAGGTGCAGCAGCTGGACACCTGCGCTTGCAGGGCGGCGACGATCGAGTCGCCGTCGATCGCGGCGCCGTCTTCGGAGCCGACGTCGTAGCCCTTCCGCCGCAGCGCGACCAGCACCCGCTCCAGGCTGCGCATCAGTCGGAAGATACTTCCAGGTAAGGGCACATGGTGGTCATCATCAAAGCGATGTTTCCATGCTCTACAGGGGCGTAGTGCAAGTGATGTCATGAAATGCCATGTTGATGATGCAGCCTACCTGCGCGGCACGTTGAGCAGCGCGGCGGTGCCGGTGGCACCCACGCCGGGCGGGAAGCCGTACAGCAGGATGGCCAGCTTCCGGTCCTGCCATGGATGCCAAGCAATGTCAGACGCCAGCAACACAGGGACGAACATGGCAGGATAGTCAGGGTTCGGGGCTGAGGTCGCTGTGCATCTCGGGGACGCCAGGCGCCACCTCCCGTCTCACCTTTGCGGGCGTCCGGCGCAGCGCAACCCACTTCTTGAGCCGGTCCGCCAGCCGCTGCACGCGCTCCTCCACCAGGAAGATGTTGTCGCCCACCAAGCCGCCAAGGGGCTGCGGCACAAAAATTCTCCCTTTGGTCCTGCCTTGTAGCTCATCCTAGCGGTCTGCCCTTAGTTACTTGACCTCAACCTGTGTGGCAATGACCTGAGGGCGCAAGGGTTGAGGCATAAGTTGAGGCGTACACCACAACGTGTGTTGAGGCTAGCTTTTCCACCACCAGGAAAGGTTAGCTCACCACCGTGTCGATGGCTCCATCCAGCTCCGGCAGCGAGTACAGGACCACGCTCTGCAGACCAGCGATGCCGTCCCGCGTCCAGCTGGCCATGTCCTGCAAGGAACATTTTTGTTCGAGGGTTTTGTATTAAAGCACAGACAAGATGAGCTCACATGCACGTGCGCTCAGAATCTCCGCCACGCAAGCCATCACCCAAGCGGCAGCCCTCCTGAACCGAAACCTGGCGATTCAAAGGCAGCACACTTTATCCCACCTGGATGAGGAGAGGCGCCGCAACGATGTACGGCACGTTTTTGGCGGCCAGAATGCCCTTAGCGATGTCCGCTTGCCGCCCGCCCTCCATTGTGCCTGGGGGCGCAGGCACACCTTTACGATCCCCACATTCAAATTGACAGCCTCCTATCTGGTGTTGTCAATTTGCCGAATCTAACGCGTCCCTCGACACAACGAAACCCACAGCGGCAGGCCGAATGAGCAGGGGAAGGAAGACCCAGAGCTGGAAAGTTTTTTCAGATTGTGGCTGGCACCTGCAGGGCCGCCAACAAGCGGGAAGCCGATCGTGGACACGACAGCGTCCACTGTTACGGCGTCCCGCTTCAGCGAGCCCTGCTTCTGGCGCCCCTCCCTGATGGCCGCCTGCTCGTCCGCCGTCGTCAGCTGGTCCCGCACAATGGTGTGCGCCTCCACGCCTGCGGCAGAGAGTGTAGCACGTGATTACTTGTGTGTTTGTGTGTTTGGAGGTCGCTGGGCGCACGTCATAATCTCCTAGCGGGTATTCCACAAGTTGCACAACATCAGAATACAACCGCCTGAAGGCGGCGGCCAGAGGCGGCGGCAACCACGGAGGCGGCAGACAGACGGAGGCTGCAAACAGAATGCAGGCTCAACAGCGCCGCACCGTTGATGAAGATGGGGAGGGGCCGGACGCCCTTGGCCTCCAGGCAGCGCACCAGCTGCTCGATGTACAGCTGCTGCGTGATGACATGCTTGCGATAGAGCAGCACCGCCACCGTCGGTGCTGCCGCGTCCTGCACCGGCCCGCGGCGGCCGTACCACTTCAGGTACTGCGCCGGGGATTCGAAGAAACCCTCGTGGTCCGGGTGCAGGCAGCCTGCCAAGCAACGCAGAGAAACTGTCACGCTCTCGTCAACCTTACTGGGGACGCACTGCCCAATTGGCATCAGCAGGAATGCAAATTCGCCGTCGAAACTCTGCGCATCATCGCAATGGAGAAGGTTTCGTTGGTGCACATGATGTTCTCACAGCGGCCCCAGCTGAGTCAAGAAGGACAAAAGTGTGGCATACATTACGGCAAAGACAGCACAAGATGGAGGGGGGCGGCCTGCCGGTGCTGTCGACGCTGTACAGGCGATATTGCATCTGGTTTTTAAAAAACACAGGAGGCCACTGGTGCCTTTTCAAACATGCGACACCGGCAGTCTCTTTAGCGTCACCGGCCTCCTTTGTTTTATGATGTATCAAAGGGAAACTGTCGAGCATCCTTCTTACAAAGGCCAGAACAAAGGAGGCCAGTGGCGCTGTTTCAACAAAGCGCAAAACTGGCAACCTCTTCAGTGTCACTGGCCTCCTTTGTTTTATGTTTTTTCAGAGAAGGAACTGTCGAGCATCCTTCTCATTAACAAGCGCAAAACTGGCAACTCCTTCAGTGTCACTGGCCTCCTTTGTTTTATGATTTTTTGAAAAAAGGAAACTGTCGAGCATCCTTTTCTAAAAGGCCAGAACAAAGGAGGCCAGTGGCGCTGTTTTAACAAGCGCAAAACTGGCAACTCCTTCAGTGTCACTGGCCTCCTTTGTTTTATGATTTTTGAAAAAAGGAAACTGTCGAGCATCCTTCTCAAAAACGAAAGAACAAAGGAGGCCGGTGGCGCTGTTTTAACAAGCGCAAAACTGGCAACTCCTTCAGTGTCACTGGCCTCCTTTGTTTTATGATTTTTGAAAAAAGGAAACTGTCGAGCATCCTTTTTAAAAGGGACAGAACAAAGGTTAAAAGGGACAGAACAAAGGAGGCCAGTGGCGCTGTTTTAACAAAGCGCAAAACTGGCAACTCCTTCAGCGTCACTGGCCTCCTCTGTTTTATGATTTTTGAAAAAGAAAACTGTCGAGCATCCTTCTTAAAAAGGCCAGAACAAAGGAAACTGTCGAGCATCCTTTTTAAAAGGGAAAAAACAAAGGAGGCCAGTTGCGCTGCTTTAACAGATGTGAAGGTGGGTGGCGAGCGAAGCGAGTGCACTTGCCCCGGGTGCGTCTAAACCCTAAACCCTCACAGCCGGGGCCTTGATACAATTGGCATAGCATATATGAAGACATGCAAAATGTTGGGCGTCCAGTTATGGGTCTGGGGTGGACTTCTCGTTTGCACGCGCGCCAGGCCGAGTGGCGGGCCTCGGCCGGCCAGGGTGGGGCCGACGGCTGCTCCAGCAGACCGTGCGGCCTTCGAGAGTGTCCCTCTTCGGGCCGCAGCGCCCGGGGTT